>Ga0316189_10001592_pt1 | contig 22526 bp, 17 predicted proteins | sample LowCovwburrow_MG_FD_204930 | JGI IMG/M metagenome (GOLD analysis project Ga0316189, IMG submission 204930) | Coastal sediment microbial communities from Maine, United States - Lowes Cove worm burrow | ecosystem: Environmental > Aquatic > Marine > Coastal > Sediment | place: USA: Maine... | reverse complement strand
CCCCATGGAGGACACCTATGCAGGCGGCAAGGTTGACAAAAACTATGTTGAACTGCGAGCCAAATGGGAACCGCTATACGAGGTGACCCAGATCAAAGGTGACGGCGAGACTCATCCGTTCCTGTCACCGAATGATGAGTTCGCCGACTACGAGACCCTGGACAAAGGTAACCTCGACCTCACGGAGGTGAAAAAGGATGACATGCTGCAGCGGGAATATGCTCGCGAGGCGCTGAAGAACGGACTTGTGCTCGAAGAGAAACTCGGTACGAACCCCTACAAATTCGGCATGGTTGGTGCGACGGACAGCCACACCGGGCTGGCCACGGCCGAGGAAAACAACTTCTTTGGGAAATCCACCAGCGTTGAACCTTCCGCGACACGGGTAGTACATCCTTTTGTAGAATCGAAACTGGGTGCCATTGAAGGTTACGAGCTATCTGCCTCCGGCTACCAGGCCGTCTGGGCCACAGAGAATACACGCGAGGCGATCTTCGACGCCATGGAGCGCAAGGAGACTTACGCCACCACCGGCCCTCGTATCATGGTCCGTTTTTTCGGCGGTTGGGAGTTCGAAGAAAATGATCTTCGCAGCCGGGAGCCCGCTTTCATCGGCTACCAAGAGGGCGTACCAATGGGAGGCAATCTCAGCAAGGCTCCGTCTGGAGAGGCGCCGAGTTTCATGGTCTATGCGCTGCGCGATCCGATTGGTGCCAACCTCGATCGAGTACAGATTATCAAGGGCTGGCTCGATAAGGATGGTAAAACCCATGAGGCCATTTATGATGTGGCGGTATCGGACGGTCGTACAATCGGCGAGGACGGTCGCTGTAAGGAACCGGTGGGCAGCACCGTCGATCTGGAGGCTGCAAACTGGACCAACACTATCGGTGCATCTGAGCTTCTGGCAGTCTGGTCTGATCCCGATTTTGATCCGAACATGAAGGCTTTCTATTACGCCCGGATTTTGGAAATACCTACACCACGTTGGGTACTTTATGACAAGGTGCGCCTGGGAGCGAAGGTTCCAAAGGAGGCGGAGCTGACCCACCAGGAGCGCGCTTACACCTCACCAATCTGGTACAACCCAGAACCTTGATGAGTAGGGTACACCATTGATACAAGCCACTGGTGACTCGCGGCCTTCATGAAAATTCAGTTGATCTGAGATAGAATTAAGGAGGAGATAGATAGTGCTTCAAACAGACCTAATAGGAGTGAAATTAGTCTAGCCCCATTTTCATTTTTGTTAAAGACTGCTCTTATGATTTCCAGCTCCTAATCAATCACGATGGAAGGTTGCGAGGTATTTAGATGAGCATAATCGACAAAGCTGAAGCAACAGTCACAAAACATACCCCACAGGTTATCGTGGCGCTTGGAAGGGTTAAATTTTTCCTCCTTGTCATTCCGATACTGTCCGTAGTGCTCGGAATACTAAGCCAATATCTGTTCCCAGAGCGAAATGTTGCCACTTGCAGCTTTAAAATTGGATCATTTGCGACACCGGCAAATCCAGTACCTGTCCCTCTAGCTAGTGAGACCCAACTAAAAGCACGCCTCAGAGCCACTTCCGTTCAACTGAGGGAGGAATACCCTACTTTTCTACTGATTGGGACAATCATTGATGGTGATGTTGTAACCCCGACGGTTTCTGGAGTTGGTCCCGAGAAATCAATAGATTTCTTGAAGAAGGTGATTGAACCGGAGATCAACCTGCACAACGGCCGCCTTGAAAAGCTTCAGGCAGTGCAGGCGGATCGCCAAGAGTCCCTTGAACGTCAACTTGCAGAGTTACAGAAACTCGAGGATGAATTATCCTCGTCAGACCTTGCCCCTGAATCACCATTAGAACTCTTAGCCATTCAAATTGGATTGGATAATACCCGGGATCGAGTTGCCAAAATCAAACTGGAACTCACCACTTTAGCACTATTCAATGCCAGCGACTTGTATATAGACAAGACGCTCATTGTCCAGGAACCCCGAACCGTCTATAGTTCAAAGTGGACTCGCCCTTTGGTATTTGGAGCAATCGGACTCGCTATTGGTTTAGCTATCATTTTCGTAATAGCAGCAACCTCGATCATCCGATCTATATTCCGAAGGCACTCATCTAAACAGGAATCTGATGGTGTTGCCGAAGGAGAGAATGCGCCTTTAAAATCAGTCAAGTAAGATTCGGTACACGAGTATTAGAGAAATTCAAATCTGGCATATACGGAGGAGTTTATGAATCTTCCAGGAAGATTTCGCAATTCAGTTAGCATCGCTATTGTTGCAAGTCTTTATGTTCTTATCTCTCCGGCAACTGGCCAAAGCCAATCAGAAACGGCTGACCCGGACAAACTAGCAGCCGATCAAGCTGCCTGCCAGCAGCACGCAATGGCATTCAGTGACTATAATCCGGACGCTCCCGCCCAGCCGGCAGCGTCAAGCCCGCCTCGTCAGCCCCGTGCGGGACTGCGTGGAGCAGCACGAGGCGCTGCAAAAGGTGCGGTCGCTGGAGGAACTCTTGAACGATTTGGAGATGAGGACAAGCATGATGATGCTACTGAAGTTGGGGCCGCTGTTGGTGCCGTAGCTGGAGGAGCAAGAGCCCGGCGAAATGCGAAACAACAAGCACCACCCCCAACCCCGGCTCCTGAAGGAGATCCGGCACTCTATTCAACCAGCTACAACGACTGCATGACCAGCAGAGGATATGTCACTCAATAACCGTTAGTAGTCTTTAGGATGATGAATGTGTTTAGAGCCTACAATTCATTAATACCTTTTGCTATTACCTGGTTCTTTGTTTTGTCGTTCGCCTGTATACCATTGTCAAATGCAAAGGAATTTGGTGCCAATGCTGAGGGGGATCCTGAGCCTAAGGAACAGATAGCAAAACTTCGAGAACTTTTACAGGTGGAAGATCTTGAAGTACCTAGTATCACTGGCGAACTTCAGTTGGATGGCAAGCTAATTGAGCCGCTCTGGGACCAGGCGGCATCCTATCAAATCAAATTAGAAACATATCCTGCTTTGTTGGAGCCAAGTCCCGTTAGAACCGATGTAAAGATAGGTCGGATCGGCAATGATTTGCTGATAGGATTCATCGCACACGATCCTGAACCGAAAAAGATCCAAGCACCTTTAAGAGACCGCGATAGTATCGAGGTGGATGATTATGTCGGTCTATCTATCGATCCGAATGGAAAACTGCTGAATACGTTCGAGTTTTATGTAAATGCCAGGGGGGTGCAAGCCGACTGGGTCAGGAATAGAGTGGATGACACGCGTTCCAGGGACTGGGATGCTGATTGGGAGTCTGCCGCACATATCGGGGAGTTTGGCTACAGCGTTGAAATGCTGATACCACTTTCCGAGATTGGAATCCCGGAAGTAATTCCTCCCTTAAAACGAATTGTCCTTTTTAAAAGACATTATCCCCGTGCGATACGTCATTATTTGACTGCCGTTACTACCAGGGAAGTACCACAGCGGGAATCTCCACACAAAAAGTCCTTATTTATTGTTCCTGGAATAACGCTACTAAATGACTACAGTCGTGATCCTGTCATTAACGACGCATGGGAGACAGATTACAAGTCAGAGGTTCATCTTGATCTCGGTTACAGAGTTCTGCCGTCTTTTGGGATAAGAGCGACCTTTAATCCTGACTTTCTTGAGGTTGAAGCTGATCTAACGGATTTCAACATCAATGATCCGTTCACGCCTCTTGAAGTTGAAAAGAGGTCGTTCTTTCTCAAAGACATCGGGAATTTTGGTACTCCGTTCGATCTTGTTTACACCCGGAATATAGTAGACCCACAAGCGGGCGTAAATGCATCCGGCACCGTAGACGAGTTTACTACCGGTAATTTCCTCGTATATGATCAAGAATTGAGAGTAATTGTTCCTGGAAATTTGTCATCTGAGGTGGTGGAGTTGGATAATCAGACCACATCGGGAGCATTCCGTTATCGCTATGATTTTGGCCCTGGAGCAACTGCTGGTTTAATCTCTACAATTCGAACTGACGGTGGTGACTACTACAATCTTGTTGGTGGCGTAGATTTCTTTAGAAGGTTCTCTCCATCAAATTACCTTCGGGCTCAATGGGTATATTCTGGATCCGAATATTCAGAGGATTTTAATGAGGTTCTGTGCGAGGAGCCGGACGCATGTGCAGATCCAGATGATACCATAGGATTACCTGGTCAAACCCCTTTAAATGAACAAGTTCTCAGAGCAGATCCCACGAGAAAGTACAACGATGATGCCTGGCAGATTCGGTACAAATATGACCAGCGCAAAGGCTTCTTTATCGCTCGATACATGGATATAGGGGAGGATTTTCGTGGTGATCTTGGTTACCTGACAAGAGTTGATTATCGGCTCTATTCGCTGAGTGGAGGTATAAACCGCTACTTCGGTGGCGGTGAAGAAGGAAGACAGCGATTCAGGCCATCCTTGAATTTTTACCGACAGGACAGTCAGTCAGGGGAACTACTCACTGAATCGAGGGAAATTTGGCTCAACTACTGGGGATTATATCAGACATGGTTACGTCTGGGATTTAGAAATCGAGAAAGAACCGCAAAACGATTTCTACAGAACACTTTGGAGATCGAAGACAATAGCCGATATTTCACTGAAAACCAGCTTGAATACAGGATTGAAAGCTCGGTATTTAAAAACTTCCGTTTTATGCTCGCAGGCAAATTCGGTACTCAGATCGATACTGACAACTACCGTCTCGGTGACATTGTCGAGGTTATTCCCGAGATACGATGGAGCCCAACTTCAAATATCGAAATTGGCCTTAAAAACATCTATCGCCAGCTAGACGTTGATGAGGGTCGGTTGTATACGGAGAATTACCTCGGCCTCAACTTGTTCTACCATTTGTCTAATGGTTCATTCTTACGTTTTACGCTTATAGATGACTATCTCAAACGCGATCCTGAACTCTATCTTTTCGAGGATGTAGATGAGTTGGATCGAGAGATCATAACAGAACTGCTTTTTGCCTGGAAACCAACCCAACTCAACACCTTTTTTATCGGTGCCAAGGGTGGTGCACTTGACAATGATGCACTTGACGATCCAAGCCTGGAGGAAATGTCGTTTTATATTAAGTACAAGCGGGTTTTTCGCTTTTGATTGAGAATAGTTGACGATATGTTTCAGCTTAACGGGAGGTATCACGATATATGTGTAGGTTTTCATTTATTTTTCTGGTTATGACTTTATTTTTTTCTGCTCTCTTTATTCCGCTTACCAGTGCGCAGGGTTCTACAACTCGGGCGGTCATCTTCATGTATCATCGCTTTGGAGAGGATCGATTCCCAAGCACAAATATAAAGATTGAACAGTTCGAACAGCAGTTGGAGTTTCTCGATACCAATGGCTTTATAATTCTGCCTCTTGAAGAAATTGTTGATGCACTTAAAAATAATACGTCTCTGCCTGATAAAGCCGTCGCAATTACCATAGATGATGCCTATCGGTCAGTGTATGATGAAGCATATCCCCGCCTGAAGAAACGAAATTTCCCTTTTACCGTTTTTATAGCTCCCCAAACAGTAGATGAAGAGATTGAGGCTTACATGGGATGGCAACAGATTCGCGAAATGCATCATCACGGCGTGACTTTCGCCAACCATAGCCTGAATCACGATTATCTTGTTCGAAGAAAACACGGCGAATCAAGTAAAACCTGGGCTGAACGGGTTAAGAAGGATATTGAAAAGGCGCAACAGCGACTGCTGGAGGAACTAGGAAGTGCCCCTGCCCTTTTTGCCTATCCTTATGGTGAATTCAATCTTGAACTGATGGATATCGTCAATGATCTCGGCTACACGGCATTCGGCCAGCATTCAGGAAGTATTGGTCCTTTAAGTAATATGACAGCATTGCCCCGTTTTCCAGTAGCTGAAGCGTTTGCAGATATGGCAGCTTTTAAAACTAAGGCCTTGTCACTCCCCATGCCGGTAATGCAGCAGGATCCTGTTAACCCTCAAACGAGCGACAGAACCCCCCTTCTCACGGTGAGCCTTGCACCCACAGATGCCGGCCTGGAGCAGCTCGCATGTTATCTGGGCAGTAATCAAATGCAGATACAATGGGTCAAGCCAGGCGAAACTTTCAGTATCCAGGCAAGCGAGAGTCTTCCTCCCGGCAGATCTCGATATAATTGTACGGCACCAAGCAGCGCTGAAAACCGTTATTACTGGTACAGCCATCAATGGATTCTTCCACTGAATAATTAACATCTCATTCGAAACTACCCGGAGTGTATTATGTATGCGACTCTTTTCAATCATAGCCTACCGACCAAGATCTTTGTGCTACTTCTTCTACTCTGTTGCTTGCTGCAACCCGGCATGGCAGTCAGTTCAACATCCAAAGATCAGGATTATGAAGTCCATATTCACGCAGGAAAAGTGAGTGAAACAATCGACTTTTTTAAAAGCCGAAATTTCTGGGGTGCTGAAAGACATAATGAAGACCTCGATGTTCCACGCATCATCATGGCCGTAACCAGCAACCGCTGGGAAACAGAATCAAAGAATATTGAGGTTGAAGTAAAAAAAGAGTTTTTTTATAGAGCTATCGTGCCGATGGTCCTTCTTTCTAACGAGCTCATTCTTAAAGAAAGGGCAGAAATCGAGGTTATCGTCCAACAGAGAAAAGCAGGAGACAAAATAAACCCTAAGCAGCGTACTCTCCTTGATGTCTTTGCAGAAAAATATGGCTTAGAAGAAACTTCCGATCCAGATAAGTTACTTTCTCAATTACTTGAACGCATAGACATTATTCCACCTTCATTGGCTCTGGGACAGGCAGCCTATGAAAGCGGCTACGGAACATCTCGATTTGCACGGGAGGGTAACGCTTTGTTCGGTCAATGGACCTACTCCGGTGATGGAATGAAACCCAAGGAACACCGTGCCTCTAAAGGAAATTATGGTGTTGCATCGTACCGATGGCCATTTGAATCAGTTAGAAGTTATATGCTTAACCTCAATACCCATAATGAATATCAAGCGTTTAGAAAAAACAGGGCAACTTTACGAGCGCAGGGAAAGCAGCCAACCGGGCTTGAACTGACGGAAAACCTGGATGGGTATTCTGAAAGAGGCATGGAGTATGTGACAACCCTAAATGGTATTATCACTGTGAACAATCTGGCGATTTTGGATCAGGCATATCTAAGAGATGGACCGGTAACACTTGCAGTTGGAGTGACTAGCGAGCAGGAAATAGCGGAGGTTGAAGCAAAGATTGAAGAGCTCCGTGCCTCAGGCGAATTAGATCGTGTTATCAGGGAAATGAACCTGGAATGAGAAGAAAGGGATATAGGACAGCACAGTTAGCTAAAGCAACAAGAAATAACTGAATTGTTGCGTATATAAATTGATCAGATAATTTTAGAAATTGGTCATTGAATTTAACATTGCCGGGACGAAGGTATGCAGTTCTGTCTTTCGCTTCCACAGAGGTGTTTCCTGATAATTTGACAATCGGGACAAATGCTCCTGACAAGAGGATTCCGCTGGCAAGATTAATCGGTCGAACAATCATCCAGCTGTAATAATACCCAGAATAGCCTGATCGACAGATTTCCTCTAATAGGTAGGCAATTCTATGACCTCAGCTTGAGAAGCGCATTGGTGCGCGTCTTGGAGGGCAGTTCTCCGAACAACTTGCGATAATCGGCGGCGAACTGCCCCAAATGCCAGAATCCGTAGGCGTTGGCAATATCGGCGATTGGCTTGCAGGTTCCCTCCTCGTTGATGAGATTCCTCCGGACCTGATGAAGTTTCCGGTAGAGGATATAATGTTTCGGCGACACCGAAAGGAGGTCCTGAAAACCATTGCGGAGCGTTCGCTCACTCACTCCGGTCACGCCGCAAAGCTCAACTAGGGTACATGGCGCTTCAGGATAGGCAGCAATGTAGTCGAGTGCACGCATCACCGCCTCTGTTTTGCGAGACTTGTCATCAAAAACCCGATGTTCGGCGCTTGCTAATAAAGCCTGCACGATTAGCAAGAGAATATCGAGCTTAAACGAACCGCGTAACGACGATTCGTTCAATAGGGCAGGATTGGCCCGGAGATGGTTGCAGAGGGGTTCCAACACGGTACGAATTTGGTTAACCTTGGACCATTCGCACAGCGAGATCTGGCCCCTTCGTATGAACCGTTCCGGTTCAGGAAACCCACCTCTTTGGCAGAATTGATCAAGATACCGTTCAGAGACCGTCACCGTGAGTACGTGAAAACCGGCAGGAGAAACTGCCTCCAATTCATTGTCTTCAGGGAAGACAGCAATACCGTTTGCCGGGCAGGAGGTTTTACGCCATGTGAATGGAGTACCCTGCGAATGGGGAATGGCAAAAGTGTAGTTGTCGGGTCGAGCCTCGCCCCGCTGGTACATGGACCGGCCGAGCCAGCAGTCGGCGATCTGCACCTCATCGTCGCCGAACTGCATCAGCGTTCCTCGGAACCCACCTCGTTCAAGCAACATGAAATCTAGGTTCCAATGTTTCGCAGCAGTGGCAAACGTCTCGAAGTCGAAAAACTGGTTGTAAATCAGAAATGGTCTCATTTAGCTGAGCTTTTGCCGATTTTTGATGTTGTGGGTGTTTCTCAATAACTATATTTTGCACGTTGTGGTAGTCAAGGAGCGTCCGCAAATGTGCTTACCCGCAACGTAACCATGAAGGTAGTGTCCTGCTATCATCCTTAGCTGGCAGAGGGGGTCAAGATTGGCCCGACCCATTGGCCGGGACACGTTAGATCTGAGAGTTTGCTGGCGACAGGTCTTTGGTCGTTCGCGGCGATGTGTGAGGTTTGGAGGTCGGCTATGATTTTACTTGGCAGGCATTAGGAATGATCGAATGGAAACCATTGAAATATGCATCGTTTATCGCAGGTTATCGTGCAGTTGGTATGGATTAAGAAGACGGCAGCAGCCAGAGTCCAGACTATTTTAATTTTGACGCAACTGTAAACGGACCTGTTTTAAGTATTAATTTCAGCTGGTGAAAATCGACTGAAATATACCACTTCTCAACTATCTTAGGAGACCGTTATGATAAAACGTTGGTTGATAACGCTTCCGACTCTGATCATGCTATTGTTCTCAGGAGCAGTAACTGCAGAGACTCAAAACGGAAAAATGCTCCAGGACGCGGAATACTACGTCCTTGAAGCTCAGAATGGTGAGCGATGGGCAAAAGAAGACAAAGCAATTGACAAAAAGCTGGCCGAGCTAAGAGAGCAATTCGGAACACCGCCGAATATCATTCATATTATGTGGGATGATACCGCTTTCGGTGATGTCGGGATACCGGCAATTCAAAAAGTACGCGGACTAGAAACACCGCATCTTAATACTCTGGCTGAAGAAGGTATGTTGTTCACGAGGATGTACACGGAAGTGGGTTGTACTCCGAGCCGGGCAGCAGTCACAACGGGACGCCTTCCGATACGAAATGCCATGTATAATATCGGAATGCTTCGGGAAAGCCACGGCATGCGAGCCGAAGAAGTAACCATCGCTGAAATGCTATCGCAGAACGGCTATGCCACGGCATTCCACGGTAAGTGGCATCTGGGTGATATTGAAGAAAGCTATCCCCACAACCAAGGTTTTGACGAAGCCTTTTTCACGGGCTATAACCAAATTCTGTCTCTCAATACAAGACTCGCCGAAGGAGCGAACGCCTCAATCGGGTTGATCGAGGACATTCTGCCTCCGGACCCTTATAAACTTGATGACACATTTATTACTAAAGGCTGGGTTCAAATGGCGGAAGGTGTCAAAGGTGGTAAAACTCTGCAATGGGGTGACAACAGCCATGAGAACTATCTGAAGATCGACCCTGAGGCACAACGGCGCACCCTAGAGTTTATTGAGCGTAATGCCAAAGCTGGTAAGCCGTTCTATATAGCCAACTGGCCGAATCTAACTAGTTTCATCCCTAACCCAGAAAAGTGTTCATCATCCCGGAGTATCCTTCAAGATGGATTGCAGTGTAATGTAGACCCTTTTGTCGGCAAGGTAATGGACAAGCTAAAGGAGTGGGGTATTGCTGAAAACACCCTCGTTATTGCGATGGCCGACAATGGTCCCATGGCGCACAATCCACCACCTGGCCTCGGCATGGCTGAAACTATTTTCCGTGGTGGAAAAGGTGATTTTACGGAAGGTGGAGTAAGAGTTCCCGCCATGGCCTGGTGGCCAGGCGTGATTGAGCCGGGTCAATTAGTTGGTGATATTATTCATGAGGCGGATCTATTCACCACTTTTGCACGTTTGGGTGGAGTAACTCAACATATCCCAACGGATCGAGTCATTGACGGGATTGATCAAACATCCTTGTTGTTGAATGGCGACACGCATAGCCGCCGCGATTACGTGTTTATTTACGCTGGTCCCAACTTAGGAGCGACAGTTAAAGGAGATTACAAACGCCACTGGATTTCATCAGATCCGGTAGGAGAAGCAAGCGGTATTCCAGCTGGTTTTTTCTTTTTGCCAGCCGACCCTCGTGAATACACGCCGATGCTAGTCAATCTCATCCATCTTAAAAGCCCGTTTAATCGTATGCGTTTAAGGCATGAATTATGGATGAAAAAATATCCGAATTCTACCGAGAAGCACGGTATTCCGTGGACAGGTATTGATAATGCCACCCCGGAAGTCAAAGCGTTGGCCAATCCTTATATCAACCTAGACAAACTGCCTTTTGATCCTCTAGAGTACATTGAGCATCTCGATGAACTGCCATTCGATCCTAATCTGGATCCAGGCATAGGGCGGTAAAACGCAAAACGAGGCCTCTCGGACCTTTAGTGTTCGCGAGGCCTTTGTACTGGTGTTCGCGAGGCCTTTGTACTGCAGCTTTAAACTGAGGGGAATAGCATTTGAAATCTAAAGAAAATAAACAAACCATTGATATTTCTCGTCGAGCCTTTCTAACTACTGCCGCGGCGACCGGCCTCTTGAGCCTCACAGGTAATACGATCTCGTGGGCCAGTACAAATAAATCAACCAGACTAAAGCTCAAGATAGCCGGATATGATTACGACCGGGTTAAAGCGTTAATTGATGGCGATGTTGAAATTGAAAATTGTGCTATTACTTTCGAGGTTTCGTCCATTGGCGAGATGAATACGCATATTTTTAACGGCCCGCAAACACGAGCAGTTACTGAAATAGGACTTCATCCCTTTATGCTCGCCTATGATAATGACGGTTTTAGGGATTACACTCTTATTCCGGTTTTCCCGCTGCGCGTATTTCGACACAAAAGTATTTACATTCGTACAGACCGTGGCATTGAAACGCCAGAGGACTTGCGTGGCAAGAAGATTGCCACACCGGGGTATTCGTCAAGTTCGTTGACATGGATCCGTGGTATCGTTCAGGACGAGTATGGGGTAACCCCGAAGGACGTCCACTGGGTTATTTCAGCGAGCGACTCTACTGCAAAGGCCTCAGGAGGTCCGTCGAAGCAGGAAAATGTTATTCCCAATGGTCTGTCAGTTATTACGGGACCCGCCGGTAAAGATGAATCCGATTTGCTTGAATCTGGGGAAGTTGATGCGCTTTTTCACGCTGCGGAACCAAGGGCCTATACTGAAGGTCACCCCAAGGTTGCGAGGCTCTTTCCGGATTCTCGAAGAACCGAACAAGCATACTATTCTAAAACAGGCATTTTTCCGATTATGCATGCTGTCGCGATCAAGAAGGCTGTTTTGGAAAAAAATCCATGGTTGATTGAAGCAGTTTTTAACGCATACTCCCAAGCCAAACAGTCAACCTACGACTACTTGAACAAAAGTGCTTGGTACAAGACTACCTTGCCTTGGGTTTCGCAAGAGTTGGCAGCTACAAGAGCTTTAATGGGTAAGAACTTCTGGACTTACGGAATTGACTCCAATCGTAAAACTCTGGAAACTTTTTTTCGGTATTCCTATGAACAAGGATTATGCAGTCGAACGTTATCTATCGAGGAACTTTTCCATTCCTCTAGTCTTCATTTAACAGAGTAGTTGGTGTGATGATTATGTGAAATACATGATAAAGTTATCATTTGTTATAGCGATTCAGCTTTATGGGCTAATTGATATTTAAAACTAAACCCTAACTACGCCCCCATTATTGCCAAATAACAAAATAATTGCTGGCATCCTTTCAAGGCTGGATCTTCCGCATTGTGTAATTTCCAGTTCCTTCTTAAGGCGCTAATATTGCCAACACGAAGGTAAATATTCCACTTCAAGACATCAACTTTACATTCTTCCTGTAAACCTACCGTTTGACAGGGCAATTGATTTGCTAATAAGAAACTTAAGAGAGACAGGAATAATGTTAGCTTGGACTGTCTTACTAAGATGGAATATTGGCGATGGAAACCTCCGAGTCTATCCGGTACCAATCTTCACCGATTATTGGCCCTAAAACGGGGTGTCGTCGCGTAGAAACTTGAAAGATCTCAGAGGACTATTCAATTTGAAATGTGGATGGCTAAAGCAAGTTATCAGTATCACTTGCTAAACCATCTTTGCTATCGCGTGTATAATTCCCGTCAATGATAGTCCGAGCAGAAGAAGAATAGCTGACCTTTTAAAAAATCGGGGGCTCGCTTTGTTAAACAGACGCTTTCCGAGAGACACTCCACCTATCACGACCGGCAGCGATATTATAGCATAGGTTAATGCAGTGCTGGTTACCAGGCCGTGACCGCCAGCAAGAACCAAGGCATAAATGTCGGTTCCTAAAAAGGCAGCGATAAGGGTCGCTCTTGTGGTTGCAACCTTAGCCTGCGTAGATAACAGAAACGTTACAATCGGCAATCCTCCCAAAGCAGCGGTACCGTTGCAGATACCGGACAATAGCCCAACTCCGCTATAAACAGGGAAATTTTGGGGCCCTCTGTAGCTATAGCCGTTCAAGAGCAACAGGGAAAAAGTGAGGACTAAAAAGGAAATCACGAGCCGCATTACATCAGGATCAAGCCAGGCAAGAAGAGAGACGCCTATCGGGGTTCCAACCAATAAACCAATTCCAAGGGCACCCAGCAGAGGCCAGTTGATATGTTTCCACGCGGTGGGCAAGAGGTGGATGCTGGCGACAATCTCGAGCAATAGAGCGAGAACAACAGTTTGAGCAGGCAGCAGGATAAGACTCAATCCGGTTACGATGATTGCTGAAAAGCCAAACCCCGTAAGACCTCGAACAACCGAAGCTACAAAAAGAATCACTCCAGCTACACACCATTCTGCCGGTGATAGGTTGGCCAGAAAAATCACTGAATTTTGAGACAAAATAATGACCTTACTTGTGACTGAAATGATACAGATAGAAGGTTGGTAAAAAATGGTGCTGGATTAGTGGAAAAACAGAATGGCAACTTAGCACCATAAGGACATGAGAGCAATAGTGCACTGGTGGTCATTTCTACAAGGGTTGCTTTGACCTTATCTGTACATATTTTAACCGGCGAAACAGGTGTTTAAACTGGAGCTTTTTCCTGTATCTCTTCAGATTCCTGTCAGCAAATCACCGCCCCTCTGCCGAACTGAAGATTCACTGTAAGAAGGTACTGATTCAGGAATTTAAGAAATTAGAAATATTTGAGTTGGCAATCATAACGTTAAGCTCAGCGGAGCGGCTTTTGCGTCCGCTGTAGCACTATGTTATGTGTTTCAATATTTTTCCATAGCCTTTTCTCTTGCTGCAACGAAGGCTCTAACAGAATGTGTAATGTCACTCTCAGTTGTAACCCATGAACAAACACTTATTCGGATAACTACTTTTCCGTTCCACTCAGCGCCACCTGCCCAACACTCACCAGATTTTTGGATATTTTGCATAGTTTGTGCTGTTAACACGTCGGTATCGCACGCCACAACCACCTGATTAAAAACGACATCATTGAGAACCTGAAAGCCTTCGACCTTTAGCTCTTCTCCAAATTGCAATGCCCGTTGATGAAGACCCAGTACCAGCTCATCAACACCGTCTTTTCCCAAGTATTTTAAGGCAGCCCAAAGCTCAATAGATCGAGCTCTTCTGGACATTTCAGGAGTGTAAAACATCCCATCTCTATTTTCACTTTTCCTAATGTATGACCCTGAAGCATGTAAGGCATGTGTCAGCGCTTCTTTATCATCACAAAGGACAATACCATTATCATAGGGAGTATTAAGCGTTTTATGCCCATCCAATGAGAAAGAATTTGCTTTCTCAATTCCTCTTGTAAGATGCTGAAAATTGCTGGAGGCTGCAGCCCATAGACCGAACGCGCCATCAATATGTATCCATGCTTTTGCTTTATTGGCTTTTGTACAAATTTCATCGAAAGGATCAAATGATCCTGAGCATACGTTTCCTGCTTGCAGAATAAGTATAGTGTTCTCATCCAGTTCAGGGACTTTTGATGGTAGAATCCTGCCCTCTGAGTCTGTATCAACCCACTCTATATTGTCAAGTCCGAACCCTAAAAGAGCAACAGCTTTAGACACCGTCCCATGTGCTTGTTGTCCTGCAATTATTCTTACTTTAGGCGCACCATAGAAACCTTTTTTATTTATATCCCAATTGTTATTTAGAAAAACTCGATATCGAGCTGCAGCGAGTCCACAAAATATAGCAAGAGAAGAGCCAGTTACAAATCCAGCAACCACTTTATTGGGCAAACCGAATAGTTCCCGAAGCCATGACTCACATATTTCTTCAAGCTTCGATGCAAGTGGAGACATGTCATAAAGTGCCGCATTCTGATCCCAGAAATCTGACATTATTCGTGCAGCTAAAGATACAGGAAGAACACCACCGTCAACGAAACCAAAATAGCGGCCTCCTGTCTGTGCAACTGTTGCCGGTGAACCATACTGATTCAAAAATTTTAATATTGCCGTTGCCTCTCCTGTAGAACGGGGCAATACTTCTGTGAATTTATCCAAGTCAGCGACTGCATCATCATTTGGAAATACGTTTCTACCATAGACCGTGTCGGCATAGGCCAAAGCGTAATTTTGCACTTGTTCAAATATTCCCTTATGCTTCATTTCATGAAGCATTTTTTCACGCAAATTTTCAGGCATTATTTATTTTCCGAATATTTATTTTTAGCAAAGGCTCTATTGAAATATATTTTTTTCATTTATAAATTTCAAGCCACTTAATAATATTTGGTATTGAAGTAATCCTGACTATATCAGTGCCTCCATAGTAAAATTTATCGATATATAATCTCCTACACCACTCATTTTTACTTCTATCAATAAAAAAGGAAGGTCTACCTGTACATGTTCTAACAATAATACCTTCAACAATACCCGTTTCTTCATTTAAAACAGGGCCGCCAGAATTTCCATCTATTGCATCAAGATCCGCTGAGAAATAATACTTGTGGAAGTTGAGCTTAATCGTTGCATTGTCAGATATGGTTTTTGCAAAACCTAAAGGATGCCCAATTGTTAAAACTCTAGCATTGTTTTCAACTTTACCTTCGGTTCTGAAGAGAAGAGGCATACTATTAATCACAATACGATCTAACAGAATCATGGCATAATCATTCTGTTCTATGTCCACAAAAGCATCTCCCAAAAAATGATGCTCTAAGATCTTGTCACACCTATAAAAATTTTCTTCTTTAACCTCAACATGTCTTCTATTTTGTGGAAGAGAGCGTATTTTTTTGTCAGTAAAACCAAACCACCAAAAACCAGAATTTTTTTGGTCGCAAACCTTGGTTACGCAATGACCCGCTGTAATTAGCACTCTTGGTGAAACCAAAAAACCTGTACAATTAGCAATAGAAGTTCGTTCATAAAAAAGTTCATTTTCACATAGATTATATTTTTTACCTATCTTCTGTATTTCTAGATAATATACTTGTTTTTTAGAATCATAAGTAACTTTCTCAGATAATATATATGCAGCAACAGATTGTGCATGCATTACCATTTTATGATTTGATGCATCTATGAATTTAAAATCAAGCGGTCTATAAATAGCTCCTTGAGAAACATCAGAACAAAGTAAGCATAGCAATAAAATTATATATATTTTCATCTCGGCTTCTCTAATGTTGTTAGCAATAAAAATTAATCTATTAAAAATCGTATACAGAACATTGAAGCGTTGATGTTAATAAACAAAAAATAGTCACTGTACTTGGTAAATAAATGCGACAATGTAGTAACGGAAAGGGAAAGAGATTTTTGGTAGAACATCAGCGATCTTTAATTGCCAGATCAAATCACAATGAAAAGGGCAATTACTCAAAATTGACCTTGTTCCTGCGAAGCTAACGTTTAGCGGGGGTGTCTGATTTGCTGACAGGAATCTGAAGAGATGCAGGAGGAGGGGATTCCGTATAAAGAGCATCAACTTCTTCTGCGATTGCCAGCAGCACATTCGCCTTTCCCGGAAATTAACGACTTGGCTGACCAAGCCAGCGAGATCTATAAGACAATGAATGTTTTTGCAGGAGTATCAGAATCTTTTGGTAGATATATAGACACTCAGATGTTGGAATAATTACGCGGTATAAATGGATTCTGTGGGATGTTCTCATCCGTAGCATAAAATTGTGTAACATAACATTAATGGATATCGTAGGATAACCGACTACCAATAGAAAGTGTATATTTGTCATCATGAATAACTAAATTTCTAAATTGATAAAACTACGAACCTCTGATGCAAACTTTAATTTGGTAGTTTTAAAGAAATCATAAGGTGTAAACATGATCAATCCTGATGAATTACAATACCTCAATGGGTTTGGAAATGAATTTGAAACAGAAGCTGAAGCTGGTGCTTTGCCAATAGGCCAGTTTAATCCACAAAAAGTAGCTATGGGTTTATACGCAGAGCAATACACGTATACAGCATTTACGATGCCTCGTGATAAAAACCGACGTTCCTGGTTTTATAGAATTCGACCATCTGCCGCTCAAGGGGATTATAGTGCTATAGATAAGGGCTTAATACGCAGTGGACCGATTAGTGAAGTTGATGCGCCGCCTAACTTGCTTCGCTGGGATCCTCTGGTAACACCAGATCGACCAACTGATTTTATCGATAGCTTGGTGACACTTGCTGCAAACGGCAGTGTCGGTGTTCAGGGTGTTGGCATTCATCTGTATGCGGCGAATCAATCGATGAATGGCCGTTTTTTCTACAATGCAGATGGTGAGTTGTTACTGGTACCCCAGCAGGGAGCTCTTGTTCTATATACTGAATGTGGCATTTTGCACATTGCACCCGGTGAGATATGTGTGATTCCACGTGGCATGAAATTTCGCGTTGAGTTACCTGACGAATCAGCTCATGGGTATATTGCCGAAAACTATGGAGCACCTCTCATTCTGCCTGATCGTGGACCGGTAGGCTCTAACGGTTTTGCTAATGAGCGCGACTTTCAGGCACCTGTTGCAGCTTACGAAGATAAGGAAGGTGATTTTCAGCTGATTTGCAAGTTCAACGGTGGGATGTTTGCCTGCGATATTGATCATTCACCATTGGATATTGTAGCTTGGGTTGGCACATCTTACCCTTACAAATACAATCTATCTAGATTTAACACAATAAATACTGTTAGTTACGACCACCCTGATCCTTCCATTTTTACGGTCCTAACGTCACAAACCGATACTCCTGGTACAGCAAATCTGGATTTTGTTATTTTTCCTCCACGATGGATGGTCGCAGAGAATACCTTTAGGCCGCCCTGGTACCACCGCAATCTTATGAGTGAGTTTATGGGCCTAATAGAAGGTGTATACGATGCAAAAGAGCATGGCTTTGTGCCAGGCGGTGCGAGTCTGCATAATTGCATGACACCGCACGGCCCAGAGGCCTCAGTATTTGAGCAAGCGTCCAATGCCGAATTAGCTCCACAGCGCTATAAAGACACTATGGCATTTATGTTTGAATCACGGTTTATATTCCACCCGACTAAATTCGCATTAGAAACGTCAGCGCGGCAACGTGAATACTATACATGTTATAGTGATTTGAAAAGCCAATTCCGCAAGCAAAAATAGAGAGTTACACTATGTCTTCTGTTAATGAAACCCATGACCCGTCTCTTAAGAGTTGGGTTGAATCAGCCAATATGCCCGGTTGTGACTTTCCAATTCAAAACTTACCTTTTGCCCAGTTTAAGCGTGCTGGTAGCGACGAAAATTTCCGTGGTGGCGTTGCCATAGGTAACCAAATTATTGACTTGGCGAGGTTGACAGCATTAAGTGTGTTTTCTGGAAAGGCGAACAAAGCTGCAAGTGCTGGTGCACAATCATCTCTCAATGCCTTAATGGCAATGGGTCGTGAAACATGTTCAGAACTACGATTATCATTATCTCGTGGTTTGCGCTTGGATTCGGCCGAGAAGCAACAAATAGAACAATGCATGGTTTCCCAAAATGAAGCTGAATTTTCGCTTCCCTGTGTCATAGGTGACTACACTGATTTTTATACCTCACTACATCACGCAACCAGTATCGGCAAATTATTTCGACCCGACAACCCTTTATTGCCAAATTACAAATGGGTACCTATTGGCTATCACGGTCGTGCTTCGAGCATCGATGTTTCAGGGCAGACCTTCCATCGCCCTATAGGTCAGCTGAAATTACCAGATGAGAATAAACCTTTTCTAAGCACTACTAAGCGTTTAGATCACGAATTAGAAATCGGTATTTTCATTGGTGCCGGTAATAAGCTTGGCGAGCCTATTGACATTGAACTGGCAGAGAACCATGTCTTTGGCTTTTGCCTCTTCAATGATTGGTCAGCAAGGGATATTCAAGCCTGGGAATACCAACCGTTAGGACCTTTTCTAGGGAAAAGTTTTGCTTCTACAATTTCACCATGGATAGTGACATTGGAAGCACTGGCTCCTTATCGAGCACCATTTACACGTCCAGCAGAAGATCCACAGCCATTAGTCTATTTGACCTCCGACAGTAATTCTGCCAGCGGAGGAATTGATATCAAGCTGCAGGTATTGATACAGACAGAAAAAATGCGCAATGACGGATTACCTCCCGAGAAAATAGCTGATTCGAATTTTATTTACTCCTATTGGACTGTTGCCCAAATGGTGACACACCATACCGTTAACGGATGCAACCTGAGACCAGGAGATTTACTTGGCAGTGGTACACAATCAGGTCCCTTACCGGAACAAGCAGGATCGTTACTGGAGTTATCAAAGGGAGGTAAGCAGACAATAACACTGGGCAATGGTGAAAGCCGTACTTTTATTGAAGATGGTGATTCATTGATTATCAGGGGCTACTGCCAAAACGATAGTGCTGCGCGTATCGGATTCGGTGAAGTAAGCAGTACCGTATTACCAGCACAATCATCATAAAGTAGGTAAGCAAATATTTCTCTGGACAACTTGTTATAAACATTCATCCTCAGCTTACCACTGAAAACACGTTAATGAGATGCTCCAGTGGTTCAGATATTTTTATGAATAATTTCAAAAGTTACACTAATTACTCCGAGGGCCATTGATGTTACAGCTTTATTCTTATTTCCGCAGTTCAGCTGCCTACAGGGTTCGCATAGCACTGAATCATAAAGGTATTGATTACCAACAGATTCCGGTTAATCTCGTCATGGATGAACAAAACACGCCAGACTACCTTTCAATAAACCCGCAAGGATTAGTCCCTGCAATTAAACTGGCTGATGATACGATTATTACTCAATCAACAGCCATACTGGAATGGCTGGAAGAACAGTATCCAGAGCCAAATTTGTATCCGCATGATCCCATAATTCGAGCTAAAGTAAGGAGTCTTTGCAACATCATAGCTTGCGATATTCATCCCCTCAACAACCTGCGGGTATTAAAGTACCTGGTGGAGGAATTTAATATTAGTGAAGAAAAGAAATCAAACTGGTACCTCAACTGGATTGCTAAAGGGTTTAGTAGCCTGGAAAAAGCCCTAAGCCCTGAGCCTTTTGCACTAGGCCATAAAGTAAGTATGGTGGATGTTTATCTAATACCGCAGGTCTTTAATGCTCTGCGTTTTAACCAGGATATGAATGACTACCCCAACATCACTCGCATTTATCGCGCTTGTAATGAGCTCGAAGCATTTAAGTGGGCAGCACCGGAATCACAAATAGATGCACCTTAAGATTGATTCAAACAACTTTTGGCTATTTATTCCTTTACCCCCACAGGATTAAGGTGAGAAGGTGCCTCCCCCCCCCTCATCCACTTAATTTTGGACAGACATACCCATTGCTAGCTTTTACATTTTTCTTAAATAATAAAAAAAGGGCTCATCATATCCAGGTCAGATGTCATCGTAGACCTCTTTCTTGACTCTCTCGGTATATTCGGGTGGTGCTGGAGATGGTTACACGCTGATCATTCTTCTCTTCATATTCTGGAAAAGGCCAAAGAATTGGGGCCTTGGTCAGTCAGGTCGATCGCTTACAACCAGTGGATGAATGGTTACCGTCGCATGATTTAGTGAACTCGAAGACCCCCAAAGCAACAGTTATTCGTGATGCCGTTGCCTATAATCAACAGCTGATTCATGCTGATGCTTTTCTTCCTGTTTCAGTGGGAGGCGATAAGACCCATTATCGCATATGATCGACAATAAGAGATTATACTCAATAGTGTGGTATCCGAAAAACCACTCACAGCCGCGGAACTATAGAAACGTCCACTCACAGTGAACAAGAAGAGCATTTCCGACTCCGACTTCAGGCTTCTGCTTGACCACTACCATCGATCTTGGCAAGGCTATAGAAAAGTCCGAAGAAACCCGATGAAGAGGATTAGTAAACATATGCAGTCACTGGGCTGCAGCTCGATTGAAGAATACCTTGATGTCCTTGATGAGAACCGGGTTGAACAGGAGACGCTGCAATTTTTTCTGCGGATCACCATTTCACGTTTTTTTAGGGACAGAAAGCTCTGGACCAGCCTGGCCGATTCTGTTTTCCCCTTCTTGCTTGAGCAAAATGATGCACTGAAAATCTGGTGTGCAGGCTGTAGCTGCGGAGAAGAAGTTTACAGTCTCAATATCTTGCATCAGTTGACCTGGCCCACGTGTTCCTCGATAGAAATTCTTGCTACGGATGCAAACGATGCATGCCTTGAGCGAGCACAAAAAGGTATCTACCAGAAGAGCAGCCTGCGAGAGTTGGAGCCGACCATTCTTTCAACCTGCTTTCACCCGTCAGTCCATCGAGCCCAATTTGCAATCAACCAGACATTCAAGAAAGGTATTACCTGGAAGCATCATGACTTTTTCAGTGCATTGCCGGATAGAGGCTTTCATACTGTTTTCCTGCGTAATAACCTGCTCACCTATCACTCCCCTGGTGTTCAATCAATTGTCCTAGACAGGATCCTGCAGTCACTTCTTCCTGGAGGTTTTCTCGTTATCGGCTCCCACGAAGTCCTTCCTCCACAACCATTCAACCTAGTACCAACAGCTTGTAATATGATTTATCAACTACAGGAAAACGTGTAATTATCAAGATACAACCCGGCTGTTGAAGCAGCTTTTGATGCTCGAATTCGATGAATAAATCCCAGTATCATAGAAACTGGCTATAGGAAGCTCACAGGAATAAGATCAAGCTCCGACAGATTTGAGACAATAAGATCTTAGAAATGGCAATCTTAACGCTTTGTCTTTAAATCAGAGTCAGGATACAGTGGAAATATCTTGACTCTGTAGAAAGCTCAATAGTCAATAGCAAACCTTAACCCTTCCCGATGGTATACGCAGGTCTTTGGGAGATTCTCCATTGTAAAAAAACAATCATTCCGAAAGATATGAACGACACATTTCAACAAATAAGCCTTGTTGGCTTTATGAAACACAATGGCGGTCTAGAGTTCAGAACAAGTTCTGAAACTGATTACCAATTCAGGGCGAGAATACAAGACATTCACTTGAATCCTGGTGGTATTACTCATGGTGGCTTCATTATGAGCTTGATGGATTCAGGAATGGGGACAGCTGCTCATCGGGTACTTGGTAAAAACGCAAGAGCAGCAACAATTACCTTCGACGTCAAATTTATCTCCGCCTCTAAAATGGGGGATTTACTAATAGGCACAGCCAAAGTCCTTAGAAAAACACGTTCCTTGGTCTTCATGCAGGGCGAATTACGATGTGGCGAGCAGCTCATTGCAACTGCTGAAGGGATCTGGAAAGTGCTCTAGCAGGCCTTGATCGATTTTTTTTGTTAATCAAGTACTCTGTACCTGATGAGAGTCAACATTTCCGAACAGGAGTCGTAAATGAAAGCTAAGAATGTATTTCAGCACGTACCAGACAACCCCGAGAGCACAAAACGCTATCTCTTTTATCTTCATGGCCTTATCGTGGAAGAAGCCGGAATCCGCCCTCAGAGTGAAGAACACGGCTTCTATGAATACCAACTCATCCTTGAAGAGTTGGCCCGGGAAGGTTTCATTGTGATAAGTGAGGCACGAGAAAAAGGGACTCAAATTAAG
>Ga0316189_10001591_pt1 | contig 22527 bp, 22 predicted proteins | sample LowCovwburrow_MG_FD_204930 | JGI IMG/M metagenome (GOLD analysis project Ga0316189, IMG submission 204930) | Coastal sediment microbial communities from Maine, United States - Lowes Cove worm burrow | ecosystem: Environmental > Aquatic > Marine > Coastal > Sediment | place: USA: Maine... | reverse complement strand
ATATAATTTTCGATTTAAATATATTTCCAGTGGCAACAGGAATGGATGAGCATCGAAGAAATGCCATCGATTTTATTGAGGCGACACGTTGGGTCCGTCAAAATTTAGAAAATGCAAGCGTCAGTGGCGGTGTGAGCAATGTGTCCTTTTCGTTTAGAGGAAATGATGGTGTGCGCGAAGCCATGCATTCTGTTTTTTTATACCATGCCATACAAGCAGGAATGAATATAGGTATTGTAAATCCTGCACTTTTAGAGGTGTATGATGATATCCCCAAAGATTTATTGGAACGTGTTGAAGATGTTATTTTAGATAGAAGAGATGATGCTACCGAGCGTTTATTAGATTTTGCGGAAAGCGTAAAAGGTTCTAAGAAAGAAAAAGGGTTGGATTTATCTTGGCGAGAAAATCCAATTCAAGAGCGTATTACTCATGCTTTGGTAAAAGGTATTGATGCCTTTATTATTGAAGATGTTGAAGCGGCCAGACAAGAAGCAAAAAAACCAATTGATGTTATCGAAGGTCATTTAATGATAGGTATGAATGTGGTGGGCGATTTGTTTGGTGCTGGAAAGATGTTCTTACCTCAAGTTGTGAAATCTGCGCGAGTCATGAAAAAGGCAGTGCGTTATTTAAATCCATTTATTGAGGCTGAGAAAGGGGAATTTCAACAAGCTATTGGAAAGGTTTTAATGGCTACAGTAAAAGGCGATGTTCATGATATTGGTAAAAATATTGTGAGTGTGGTTTTGGCGTGCAACAATTACGAGATAGTCGATTTAGGGGTCATGGTGCCACCAGAAAAAATTATTGCCACCGCAAAAGAACAAAATGTTGATGTTATAGGATTGTCGGGATTAATTACACCGTCACTTGATGAAATGGTCTATTTGGCAAAAGAAATGGAGCGTCAAAATTTCACGGTACCATTACTTATTGGAGGCGCTACAACATCTAAAGCGCACACTGCTGTTAAGATTGACCCACAATATAAAAATGCGGTAGTCCATGTCAACGATGCGTCGCGCGCAGTTACTGTTGTAGGTGATTTATTGAACAAGAAAACGGCTCATGAGTATGTCGCCAAAATGAAAAAAGATTATGATGAATTTCGTGAGAAGTTTTTAGAACGTGGCAAAGAGAAATCATATATATCTATTATAGAGGCCAGAAGTAAGAAATATAAAATTGATTGGGAAAACACTGAAATTGTAAAGCCAAAATCATTAGGTATTCAAACTTTAGAGCAATTAAGTTTAAAAGAATTAGTACCGTTTATCGATTGGAGCCCGTTTTTTAGAAGTTGGGATTTACATGGTAAATATCCAAATATTTTAACTGATAATGTAGTTGGAGAGCAGGCTACCATATTATTTGATGATGCACAGGTGATGATTAAAGGGATTATTGCAAAACAATTATTGAAGCCAAAAGCGATTTTTGGTTTGTTTGAAGCGAATACCATAAATGACGATGACATTTCTGTTCAGAAGAAAGGAAAAGAAATAGCAGTATTTAGGACTTTGCGACAGCAATTAAAGAAACGTGATGGAATTCCTAATTTGGCATTGGCTGATTTTGTAGCACCTAAGGAAACGGGTAAATCAGATTATATAGGTGCTTTTTGTACAGCTATTTTTGGAGCACAAGAATTGGCGACATTCTATAGAGAAAACGAAGATGATTATAGCTCTATAATGGTACAGGCTATTGCAGACAGATTTGCAGAAGCTTTTGCAGAATATTTGCACAAACAGGCAAGAACCAAACACTGGGGCTATGCAGCTAATGAAGATTTAAGTAATGAAGATTTAATCAAAGAAACTTATAAAGGTATTCGTCCAGCACCGGGATATCCTGCATGTCCAGACCATTTAGAGAAAGAAACGATTTGGGAGCTGTTAGATGTTAAAAAACATATTGGCGTAACGCTAACTGAGAGTTTAGCGATGTGGCCAGCAGCAGCAGTTTCTGGTTATTATTTTGGAAACCCAGAAGCTAAATATTTTGGATTGGGTAAAATTACAGATGACCAAGTAACGGATTATGCTACCAGAAAAGTCATTGCAAAAGACAAGGCGAGAAAATGGTTGCATCCTAATATTGCAGAACAATAAGATATGAAATTTATAGAATTATCATTAGGAAATCATGTCATATCTCATGACTTTGAAATTAATAATAAAGAAATTACAGAAGAATTGAAGGTTGATGGATTCTCAAAAAAACAATAGCCATATCTCGAATAAAATCGTTAAGCGAAAAATATATTCTTACAGATTATATTGATGGACGATGGATTTATTGGGAATACCTAGAAGATTACGAAGTCGTTAAAAACGAATTAATTAAGCAATGAAAGTAACAGAGCATATAGAGAAAGCTAAAGGAAATACATTATTTACTTTTGAAATTATTCCTCCTAAAAAAGGGAATAACATCCAAGAATTATATAATAATATTGACCCTTTAATGGAATTTCAACCACCATTCATTGACGTTACAACTTCTAGAGAAGAATATGTCTATATTGATAAAGGTGAAGGTTTATTAGACAGAAAGATAACACGCATGCGCCCAGGTACAGTTGGGATTTGCGCTGCAATAAAACATAAATATAATGTTGACACAGTACCTCATGTGCTCTGTGGTGGTTTTACTAAAGAAGAAACCGAATATTTACTGGTGGATTGCCACTATTTAGGGATTGAGAATGTCATGGCGCTTAGGGGTGATGCCATGAGCCATCAAAAATATTTTGAGCCATCAAATGGCGGTCATCAATATGCGAAAGATTTGGTCGGACAAATTCAAAATTTGAATAAGGGTAAGTATTTGCATGATGTTATTGAAACCGACCATAAAGCTAATTTTTGTGTTGGAGTAGCTGGTTATCCAGAAAAGCATATAGAAGCACCTTCATTACAAACAGATTTAAAACGACTAAAAGAGAAAGTTAAAGCTGGTGCGGATTATGTTGTAACACAAATGTTTTTTGATAATCAAAAATACTTTGAATTTGTTGAAGCAGCGAAAAAAGAGGGCATTAATGTGCCAATAATTCCAGGTATTAAACCTGTCGCGGTAAAGCGCCATTTACAGTTGTTGCCACAAGTATTTAAAATTGATTTGCCAGAAGATCTAATACATGCTGTTGAAAATTGTAAGGATAATAAACAAGTACGCCAAGTTGGGATAGAGTGGGCCATAAAGCAATCTAAGGAGTTAAAAGCTTCTGGAGTTCCCGTTTTGCATTATTACTCGATGGGTAAAAGTGATAACATAAAAAACATTGCGTCGCAAGTATTTTAATTATTAGTATTCACTTTTTTATTAAGAAGATGAAATGGATAAGAAAGACACTAAAGAGAAAATTGCATTCAAAGATTATTAATTAGATGTACTAGGTTTTCTTTTAAAGTGAGTTTTTTTGAGTGTTTAAGTTTACACGATTTAGGGACATTATATTTCATTATATTTGGCGACATATTATGAAAGGAATATTTATTTGTCTCACATACTTTACTTGCTTTATTTGCCTGGCGCAAGAGCATAAAACCTCAAAAGCTTCAAGTTTGGACATAAATTATTTTAAAGGAAATATTTCTTTACACAATAACAGTATTCTTCATCTTATTAGCGGCCATCCTGAGGGTGTAATTTTAAGCTGGAATACCAAGACATTTGGTGCCGAAAAGTGGGAGCAATTTTATAATTTTCCAGATTACGGTGTTTCATTTAGTTATCAAGATTTAAAAAATGAGGATCTAGGCAAAAACTATGCGCTCTACGCACATTATAATTTCTATTTTTTTAAAAGAAATGTAATGTTCCGTATTGGTCAGGGTTTAGCTATTACAACAAATCCTTATGACAAGATAAAGAATCATAAAAACGTTGCCTTTGGATCTTCGGCTCTGAGTAGTACATACATGATGCTTAATTATAGAAAAGAGAGATTATTCAATAAATTTGGTATTCAAGGAGGATTATCATTTATCCATTATTCTAATGCCAATGTTAAAGCACCAAACACAAGTATCAATTCCATAACCATAAATGTTGGGCTGACTTATAATTTTATTGAGGAAGAATCTAAATATATAATAACAGAAACAGACGAAAGGTTTACCCAGCCAATTAAATATAACTTTGTATTTAGAAGCGGTGTAAATGAAAGTGATGTCATTGGTACAGGTCAATATCCGTTTTATATTGTATCAGCCTATGTAGATAAGCGTTTAAATTATAAAAGTGCAATTCAGTTAGGTGCTGAGGTGTTCTTTTCCAAATTTTTAAGTGAGCATATTAAGTATAATGCAGTTGCTTTTCCTGAGCGAAATGAGGATGGTAATGCCGATTATAAACGAGTCGGACTTTTTGCAGGACATGAGTTATTTATAAATAAAACGTCCTTAGTTACACAGCTTGGGTATTATGTTTATTATCCGTACGATTTTGAAGGACGTGTTTATATTAGAGCAGGATTAAAACGCTATATTGGTAAGAAATGGTTTGGGGCAATTACGGTGAAAGCACATGGAGCTAAGGCAGAAGCCGTTGAACTGGGAATAGGGATAAGGTTATGATGCAATTAAGATATATAATAATATTAGTATTGGTTTTCTCTTGCTCTAATGAGAATGCGAATGATTGTTTTCAAACTTCAGGAAAAATAGTAACACAAGAAGTAGAAGTGACAAGCTTTACTAAAATTTTGGTAAACCGCGGTGTTGAATTAATCGTATCAGAAAGTGTAGATTATGAAGTAGTAATTAAAACAGGTGAAAATCTGTTAAATGATGTTGAAGCCAAGGTAATTGGAGATGAATTGCAGATTAGTGATAACAACAACTGCAATTTTGTTAGAGATTATGGTATTACCAAAGTATTTGTAACAGCACCTAATATTACAGAAATTAGAAGTTCAACACAATATGATATCTCTTCTCAGGGCATTTTAAATTATAGTAGTCTGAGACTATTGTCGGAAGATTTTAACGAACCCGAGACTTTTACAGTTGGTGATTTTAGATTAGAATTAAACAGCACACATTTATCGATTACGGAAAATAATATTTCAACATTTTACATCTCAGGACAGACGGAAAATTTATATATTGGATTTTTCGCTGGAGCTGGACGTTTTGAAGGCGAAAATTTAATAGCACAACACGTTGACATTTTTCACAGAGGGAGTAATGATATAATTATAAACCCTCAACAATCCCTTTTGGGAGAACTTCGTGGCACTGGAAATGTGATTGCAGTTAACCAACCACTTTCAAATTCTCTTGAACAATTTTATATAGGGCAGCTTATTTTTATAGACTAAGCACTCGTCAACTCCCTAAACAAGCTCTCTAAACTTGCATTTTTTTGATTGAGTTGTAATATTTTTAGGCCATTATCATGTGCAAAGTCAAACACATAAGAGCGCATATCTTCAGAAGTATTGAAGGTGATTTCGTATACAAAATCATGAGTATTAATAGCGGTTTTAACTTTTGGGAGTTGTTTTAAAAAGGCATCTTCAACCCGATAATCAAACTCAACAATAACCACTTGTTCTTTACTGTTTCTTAAATCTTGTAATTTCTTATCAGCAACAATTTCACCATGGTTTATTATAATAACACGGTCACACATAGCTTCAACTTCTTGCATAATATGGGTTGATAGAAATACTGTCTTTTCTTTACCAATAGATTTTATTAACTGTCTAATCTCAACCAATTGGTTTGGATCTAAACCAGTAGTAGGCTCATCTAGAATTAAAACATCTGGATTGTGCAACAAAGCATTGGCCAAGCCAACACGTTGTCGATATCCTTTAGATAGCTGTCCAATGGTTTTATGTGCTTCTGGTTTTAGTCCCGTAAGCTCAATAACTTCTTCAATTCGAGTATAGTCAATATTATAAATCTGAGCACTAAACTTAAGATATTCCCTAACAAACATGTCTAAGTAAAGTGGATTATGCTCTGGTAAATATCCTACACTTTGTTGTGCACTTTTTGTTTCCTTAATAACATCATACCCATTAACAGACGCATTTCCTTCTGTTGCACTTAAAAATGTGGTCAATATTTTCATCATTGTAGATTTTCCGGCACCATTTGGCCCCAAAAAGCCAACTATTTCAGGCTTTTTCACCTCAAAGGATACTTTGTTGAGCGCTTTTTGGCTACCGTATGTTTTGGTAAGCTGTTCTACTTTTATAGACATGATAAAAAGATTTGGTCAAAAATAAACATTAAATAAATTAAATGGGAAATTTCCTATTAATCTTTAAAACTTTAAGTAAAACCTCAAAAAAAAGTCATTAGTATTTTGATTTATTGAAATATTATTTACATTAGCCAAATCATTAAACAATGAAAACGTTAAACTTTACATATCACAACTGGTTTTATTTCTTTTTTAGCAAAAGGGACGAGATGTTATATATGTAATTTAAATAAATAAATTAAAATATAAGTCTCGGTGTAAATCGGGACTTTTTTTTTAGGCATGATTAACTCAGTTGCAATACAAGGTGTAAAGGGATCGAATCATTATATTGTTTGTCGACAATATTTTGATAAAAAGACAGGCATAAAAGAATGTCTGTCTTTTGATAGTGTTGTTGATAGTTTGATTAGCAAAGAATGTGATGCGGCAATTATGGCAATCGAAAACTCTATTGCAGGTTCAATAATTCCTAATTATGCTTTAATAGACAATCATCATTTACATATCGTGGGTGAAATATATTTGGATATTCAACATAATTTAATGGCATTGCATGGTCAAAGTATAGAAGATATCAAGGAAGTCTACTCACACCCAATGGCACTATTACAATGCAAAGAATATTTTAAGCAATACTCGCATATTAAATTAGTTGAAGATAAGGATACGGCAGAAGTGGCTGAACGTATTCAGAAAAAACAACTAAAAAACATAGGTGCGATTGCAAGTGAGTTGGCTGCACAGATATTCGGAGTCAATATTTTAGCTCGCAGTATTCAAACCATTAAGCATAATGAAACGCGGTTTGTAATAGTAAAACGTAAAAATTCTGAGATTCCTGAGAACGAAATTAATAAGGCGTCATTAAAATTTGAATTAGACCATAAACGCGGTAGCTTAGCTACAATATTAAATGTAATGAGTGATTGCAAATTGAATCTTACCAAAATTCAATCCCTTCCAAAAATTGATACACCTTGGGTATATGCTTTTTTTGTTGATGTTACTTTCCAAGAGTATCAAGATTATACAAAGGCAAAATCCATTATGGAGATTATGGCTAAAGATTTTAAGGTTTTAGGAGAGTATAAAAATGCAAAGTTATGATTGAGCCAGCTAAAAGATTGCATACAGTTGAAGAATATTATTTCTCTAAAAAACTCAGGGAAGTTAATTTGCTGAAGGCTGCTGGTAGACCTATAATCAACTTGGGTATCGGAAGCCCTGATTTACAACCACCTCAAAAGGTAGTTACTGCGCTTACAGAAGGTTTTCATGATGCCACGGCTCATAAGTATCAAAGTTATCAAGGTTTACCTGAGCTTAGGGAGGCTATGGCAGAGTTTTATAGAGAACAATTTCAAGTTCATTTGAGTCCGATGACAGAGATATTGCCGCTCATGGGAAGTAAAGAAGGGATTATGCATATTTCCATGGCATATTTAAATGAAGGTGATGCTGTATTGATACCAAACCCAGGTTATCCAACATATCAATCTGTTACAAAGCTATTGGGAGCAAAACCTATATTTTATGAATTAGATGAGAAAAGTAATTGGCTACCAGATATTTTAGCTCTTGAAAAATTAGATTTATCTAAAGTAAAAATTATGTGGCTCAATTACCCACATATGCCAACTGGAGCACTTGCCACTAATAAGATTTTCGAAGAGTTAGTAGGGTTTGCTAAAAGAAATAATATTTTATTGGTTAATGATAACCCTTATAGCTTCATTTTAAACAACGCGCCGAAAAGTATTTTAAAAGTAAAGGGAGCAAAAGAGGTTTGTCTAGAACTAAACTCTTTAAGCAAAACATTTAATATGGCAGGCTGGAGAGTAGGAATGGTTTTAGGAGACGAAAAACATATCAATAATATCTTAAAGGTTAAAAGCAACATGGATTCTGGAATGTTTTATGGTATACAAAAGGGAGCAATTGAAGCCCTAAAGTGTTCTAAATTATGGTATTTGAGCTTAAATAGTGTTTATGAGCAGCGACGAGAGTTAATATGGAAATTGGCAGATGCGTTAAGTTGCACGTACAGTAAAAAATCAGCTGGACTTTTTGTTTGGGCTAAGTTACCTCCGTTTGTTGAATCAGAAGAATTTATTGATATTATACTTAAGAATAATTCAATATTCATTACTCCGGGGACAATTTTCGGAAGTAAAGGGGAAGGTTATATAAGATTTTCACTTTGCGCTCCAACCGAGGATATTGAAGAAGCAATAGCTAGAATACGATAATATGAAAAATATATACGTAATAGGAGTTGGTTTAATTGGCGGAAGTTTAGCTTTAGATATTAAAAAGCTAAACCCCAATGTTACTATTTATGGTATTGATAATAAACCGGAACATTTAGATGAAGCCTTAGCTGAAGACGTTATTGAGTATAAAGCAGAATTAAAGGATATTGAAAAGGCAGATTTGGTGATTTTGTCCATTCCTGTGGATTCTGCAGTAAAACAACTTCCAAATATCTTAGATTTAGTTTCAGATGATGCCCTAGTAATGGATGTGGGCTCTACAAAATATGATATTTGTAAAGCCGTTGAAAATCATCCAAAACGGAGAAATTTTTTAGCTACACATCCAATTTCGGGAACTGAGTTTTCTGGGCCTAAAGCAGCGATATATAATCTGTTTAAAAACAAAACCAATATTATTTGCGAGGTTGAAGAAACAACATTCAAGCTACAGGAGAAAGCATTAAAATTGTTTACTGATATAGGTATGCGCATTCGTTATATGAAACCTCAATCGCACGATAAACACATTGCTTATATGTCGCATCTATCTCATATTAGTTCATTTATGCTAGGGAAAACGGTTATTGAAAAGGAAAAAAATGAAAAGGATATTTTTGATATGGCTGGAAGTGGATTTGAGTCTACAGTTAGGTTGGCAAAGAGTTCACCCGAAATGTGGACGCCTATATTTGAACAAAATAAAAGCAATGTAATAGAAACATTGGAAGAGTACATCAATAATCTCACTCATTTTAAAGAATTAATGGAACTCGATGATTTTGATGCCATATACAACGAAATGAAAAACACCAATTATATTAAACAAATTTTAAAAGGAATAGCCTAAAATAAATGCTATGAAATGAGACAATTAGTTCAATTGCAATCTATCTATAAATTTTTATTGGCGAATTGCATCTGACCGAATTAATAAAATGAAAAAACACAGATGAAAAACAAAAAAGAACTTAGAACCTGGTTAGATAAATTTGGATTAGAACATCCATTGGTAATTGCTGGCCCATGCAGTGCAGAAACAGAAGAACAGGTATTAAAGATTGCCCATCAATTAAAAGATAGTGATGCAACGGTGTTACGAGCTGGTATATGGAAACCAAGAACACGACCAGGTAATTTTGAGGGCGTGGGCGCATTAGGCCTTAAATGGCTCCAAAAAGCAAAACAAGAAACGGGGATGCTCATTACTACGGAAGTTGCCAATGCAAACCATGTCGAATTGGCATTGCAACATGATGTTGATATTCTTTGGATTGGTGCTAGAACAACGGTAAGCCCTTTTATAGTTCAGGAAATTGCCGAGGCTTTAAAGGGAACTGATAAGCCTGTTTTGATTAAAAACCCAGTAAATCCAGATTTATCTTTATGGTTAGGAGCTGTCGAGCGTTTGTATACAGCTAACGTTACTAATTTAGGTGTGATTCATCGGGGGTTTTCATCTTACGAAAAAACAAGATATCGTAACAATCCAGAATGGCAATTGCCTATAGATCTGCAAAATCGCTTTCCAGATTTACCTCTAATATTAGACCCTTCGCATATAGCTGGGCGACGAGATATTATTTTTGATTTATGTCAGACTGCATTAGATTTAAACTTTGACGGATTTATGGTAGAGACGCATCATGATCCTGATAATGCATGGAGCGACGCTGCACAGCAAATAACACCTTCTGCTTTAATACAATATATGGATGATTTGAAAATTAGAAAAGAAACTTCTGCTGAGGCCGAATTCAATAATAAAATAAACACGTTACGTACTCAAATAGATGTTATTGATCACCAGCTTATTGAAACTTTGGGTAAGCGTATGAAAGTTTCAGATAGCATCGGAAACTTAAAGAAAGATAACAATGTTGCTGTGCTCCAATCTAAACGTTGGAATGAAATTTTAGGAAAAATGATTTTGGAAGGAGAGCAAAATAATTTAAGTGAGGAGTTTGTTTTGAGAATGTTTAAAGCCATTCATCAAGAATCAATAAATCATCAAGAAAAAATATTTAAGCAATAAATTAAAAAGGCTCGCCATTAGCGAGCCTTTTTAATATCAAAATAAGTTTTTATTGTATTGAAAAATCAAAAACCGATTGGTTAGATCGCCCCTGAGGTACTTGCCCTTGATAAAGAAAGGCATACTCTCCTGGACCTAAATTTTCTGGAACTACTTTAAATTTGTTAGATTCAATTTCTTCAATACTAAAAGGCAATGCGAATTTTGGGTCAACACCACTTTGGCTCGATACCCAACTTTTTTTTCCAATAATTACTTCCCTTACATTCTTTCTGTCTTTAACAGTTAACTTTACCAGAACAAATTCATTAGGTGAGCTTGCAGTTCTAAACCACCAATTTAAAAGTCCCGTAGAATTATTACCTTGAGTAGTTTGTAAATTATCAACTTCGGTTGTTGAAGGGTCAAAAACAAAAGTAAATTCTAATCCATTGGATTTTAAAACGTTATTGGATTTTGTTCTCGGGAGCACAGCCCTTTTCTTTGAGTTAATAAATCCAGAAACCAATTTTTGAGCCGCAGAATTAGTGTTGCCACCTGAAAAAACAGTAGGGTGCAATAGCTTAGACTCATCGCCTTCAGCATAATAAATACCAGTTCTAGACTTGGTATTATGTTTTGATTTTTGCATAATTAAACTAATGATATCTGAAGGCACATTTGCTTTTTTAAGTTTGCTTAACTCTGCAATCGTTGTGTCAAAATTAACATCAGAAGTATTGATCTTGTCTATAATAACGTTATCACTAAAACCCAATTCAACCATCTGAACAACAGTTTCGTTGGTTATTGTTTCTTGTGCATTACTTAATTGAAAAGCAAATAAATATAAGAATAAAACATAAGTAATTTTTTTCATTTCGTTTAAAGTTAATGGATTAGCCTACTAAAATACTAAATTCTTTAAATAAGAATGGTCATTATTTATTGAAATATAGAATATTTTGTAAGAATAGTATTAAGTGGCTACTTATTTCGTTTAAATATATATCTCGTGATGAATATACCATTGCCATCTCCTTTTCCACCTTCACTTTCTACAGCACTAGTTACAAATGCTAATTCCCATCCTTCTTGTATCATAGTGTTAATTTTTGAGGTTATTATTGCATCATTAGCCGCAATATTCTGGAATCGGATGCCACCAAGATTATAAAAGTTAAGAAGTTTGGTTTCTTCAAAGTTTCTTACTCTAATGTCATCTCTTTTTGACTTATTGCGTTTATCCGTTTCTTTATCATCTGTTCTTTGAGATGTGAATTCTTGATAATCTTTTTGATCGAGAGCAGAAATAAGTCTAGACCGCCCAAGTCCTCCTGGGACTATGGACTCTACACTAGTAATGATTTTATATTCTACTTGAGCTTTTAAATCGTTAAACGATAAAAGCGTCAAGACAAAAACTAACAATAAATTTTTCATAATGGATTCCGTTTTTAAAAATTAAGTAACTAATATACAGTTTTTGTTAATTTGAAAGTTGTTAATTTGTAAACATAAATTATTTAATTAGTGACTGGATTAGTATTCAAATCTACAGGGAGTTGGTATACCGTAAAAACGATAAATGGTAAGGTTTATGAATGCCGAATAAAAGGGAAATTCAGACTTAAGGGTATAAAAAGCACCAGCCCTATTGCTGTTGGAGATTATGTTGATTTTGAATTGGAAACAAAGAATAATGAAATTACAGGTATTATTCATAAAATTCACGACCGCGATAATTACATCATCCGGAAAGCCGTAAATTTATCTAAACAGACCCATATCATTGCTACTAATATCAATCAGGTATTTTTATTGATAACCATAAACAATCCACCAACATTTACAAGTTTTATTGATCGCTTTTTAGTGACTGCTGAGGCCTATTCTATAAAGGCTGTTTTACTTTTTAATAAAATTGACACTTATGACGATGACGCGCTTTTAGAAGTCAAGTATTTAGAAGCTTTATATAGAAAAATTGGCTATGACTGCCTAGAGATTTCGGCAAAAACAGGAAAGAATATTGGTAAGGTCAAGGACTTGATGAAAGATAAAGTGAGCATGTTTACAGGGCATTCTGGAGTTGGCAAATCTACATTGATAAATGTTATCGAACCTGGATTGGACCTTAAAACAAAAGCAATTTCTTCACAACATTTGCAAGGGCAGCATACCACAACCTTTGCAGAAATGTTTGAATTGAGTTTTAACGCTAGAATTATAGATACACCAGGTATAAAAGGTTTTGGTATTGTTGATATGGAAAAAGAAGAAATTGGTGATTATTTTCCTGAATTCTTCAAATTAAAACAAGATTGTAAGTTTAATAACTGTTTACATATTAAGGAACCCCAATGTGCAATTAAAAAAGGATTGGAGACTAGTGAAATTGCATATTCACGTTATAGAAGTTATCTTCAAATTCTTGAAGGCGAAGATGAAAACTACAGAACAGATAATTATCAAAACGAATGAAAGTTGTAATTCAACGAGTTTCATGGGCGAGCGTTACAATTGAGGGACAGAAAGTGGCCTCAATTAAACAAGGCCTTTTGATTTTGTTAGGAATTGTAAATCAAGATAATCAAGAAGATATTAGTTGGTTGACTAAAAAAATTTCGAATCTTCGAATCTTTAATGATGAGAAAGGGATTATGAACAAATCATTATTGGGCGTTGATGGAGACGCCATTGTGGTTAGCCAGTTTACACTTCATGCAAGCACCAAAAAAGGAAATAGACCAAGTTATATAAAAGCAGCTAAGCCAGATGTTGCAATTCCTTTGTATGAGATGTTTGTTAAACAATTGGAAATTGATTTAGGAAAAAAAGTACAAACAGGAGAATTTGGTGCAGACATGAAGGTGGAATTGCTTAATGATGGCCCAGTAACTATAATTCTAGATAAAGCCCAAAAAGAGTAATGGCGTCTTTATTTGGGCATGGTATTGTGGGTTTTACAGTGGCAAGAGTCATTGATGTCAAGAATATTAAATGGCTTGTTGCATTTGCTATTGGTTCTTCTATGTTGCCAGATTTGGATGTGATTACTTTTAATTTTGGAATCCCGTATTCACATCCTTTTGGTCACCGCGGTTTTACACATTCTATTTTATTTGGTTTAATATGGGCAATAGTATTGATCTTTGTGTTGGGAAAAAAAAATAAAACAACTTGGTTTTTGGTTATCTTTCTCTCAACTATTTCTCATGGAGTTTTAGATGCCATGACATCTGGTGGGAGAGGCGTTGGCTTTTTAATACCCTTCAATAATACACGCTTTTTCTTTCCGTTTCGTAAAATTCAAGTGTCGCCAATTGGGGTTGAAGAATTTTTTTCAGATTGGGGTTTACAAGTAATTTATAGTGAGTTTAAGTATATTCTTATCCCATGCGGGATCATTTTATTAATTTTACATTTTATTCAAAACAAAAAAAATGAACATTAAAAACGCTCAAGTCACCGTCGATGATTGGATTAAAGCACATGGTGTGCGCTATTTTAACGAATTGACAAACATGGCACAATTAACCGAAGAGGTAGGAGAAGTTGCACGTATTATTGCAAGACGTTACGGTGAACAAAGTGAAAAAGAAAGCGATAAAGATAAAGATCTGGGTGAAGAATTAGCAGATGTTATGTTTGTGGTTTTATGTTTGGCAAATCAAACAGGAGTTAACCTTCAAGAAGCATTTGACAAGAAATTAAATATTAAAGCAAAAAGAGACCACAATAGGCATCATAATAACGAAAAGTTAAAGTAACTTTGTCAGCTCTTAAAAGCATAATGTTATAGAGCTTCATGGATATTACACTTCTAAAATCAAAGATAAAACATCAGAAATCAGAAATTACCATAACAGGTTCAAAAAGTGAATCGAACAGGTTATTATTACTTCAAGCATTATACTCAGAGCTAAGTATTGAGAATGTGTCAAATTCTGATGATAGCCAATTAATGAAGAAGGCATTAAGATCGTCTTCATATGTTATTAATATAAATCATGCCGGTACGGCGATGCGTTTTTTAACGGCCTTTTTCTCAACGCAAAAAGGAAAGGAAATTATTCTTACAGGATCTAAAAGAATGCAAGAACGCCCAATTAAAATATTGGTTGAAGCATTACAACAGTTGGGGGCTGAAATAAGTTATGAAAATATTTCAGGTTATCCACCGCTTAGAATAAAAGGGAAAGAACTTACCAAAAACAAAGTGACATTAAAGGCAAATGTTAGTAGCCAGTATATCTCAGCATTATTGCTTATTGCTTCAAAATTAGAAAACGGACTTGAATTAACATTGGAAGGCAAAATTACATCGATGCCATATATTAAAATGACCTTAGCTTTGCTAAAGGATATTGGTATTGAAACTTCGTTTAATGAGAATATTATCAAAGTAAAGCCGAAAAATGAAGCTGTATTTTCTAAAACGTTTGTTGTTGAGTCAGATTGGTCTTCGGCATCTTACTTTTATAGTGTTACCGCATTGAGTGCAGTAGGTACAACAATCAAACTATCGTCCTACAAGAAAAATAGCTTGCAAGGCGACTCTGTTCTGGCGAATATTTATAAAAATTTTGGAGTTAACACCGTTTTTGGGGATAATACAATCAGTCTTACTAAAGCGGAAGACTCCTATAGCAGCGGTTTAAGCTATAATTTGAGTGATTCTCCAGATATTGCACAAACCGTAGCAATAACCTGTTTAGGCCTTGGCATAAGATGCCATTTAACTGGCCTACATACCTTAAAGATTAAAGAAACAGATAGGCTTGAAGCCCTAAAAACAGAAATAGAAAAATTTGGTACTGAAGTTAATATCACTGAGGACACATTAACAATCAATGGTGTAAATCCATTTATTGAAAATATAGCTGTTGACACATATCATGACCATAGAATGGCAATGGCCTTTGCTCCGCTTGCATTAAAAGTTGGTTTTAAGATAAATGATGCCGATGTTGTTTCAAAATCTTATCCAGATTTTTGGGATGATTTAGGAGAAATGGGATTTTCTTTTGGTTAATTTCAAAATAAAGGTCTAAATACTTGACAACGCCTATTCGCAGATTGTATATTTGCAACCTTCTTAAAAAAACAAACACAATATATGAAATTATCACATTTTCACTTCGATCTTCCTTCTGAATTATTAGCCGAATATCCTTCGGAAAACAGGGACGAAGCTAGGCTTATGGTTCTAAATAGAAAAGATCAAACAATCGAGCATAAAGAATTTAAAGATATCATTGATTATTTTGATCAAGGTGATGTTATGATACTTAATAATACAAAGGTGTTTCCAGCAAGGTTATTTGGCAACAAAGAAAAAACTGGCGCTAGAATTGAAGTTTTTTTATTAAGAGAATTGAATTCTGAGCAACGTCTTTGGGATGTTTTAGTAGATCCAGCTAGAAAAATTAGAATTGGCAACAAGCTATATTTTGGAGATGATGACACTTTAGTAGCTGAGGTGATTGATAATACAACCTCAAGGGGTAGAACTTTACGTTTTTTATATGATGGGTCTTATGGTGAATTTAGGAAGAAATTAAGTGAGTTGGGTCAAACACCGCTACCAAAATATATTAAGAGAGACGTAGAGCCAGAAGATGAAGAACGCTACCAAACTATTTTTGCAAAGAATGAAGGGGCAGTAGCCGCTCCAACTGCTGGACTTCACTTTTCTAGACATTTATTAAAGCGATTGGAGATTAAGGGTATAGATTTTGCCGAAATCACATTGCACGTCGGTCTTGGAACATTTAACCCAGTTGAGGTTGAAGACTTATCCAAACATAAAATGGATAGTGAAGAAATTTCAATAAACAAAATTGCTGCAGATACTATTAATTCTGCGCTTAAAACTAAAAAACGAATTTGCGCTGTTGGTACAACAGCTATGAGGGCAGTTGAAAGTTCAGTGTCATCAAGTGGTACACTTAACGAGTATACAGGTTGGACGAATAAGTTTATTTTTCCACCGTACGAATTTAGTATCGCTAATTGCATGATTACTAATTTCCATACTCCAAAATCAACATTATTAATGATGGCCTCTGCATTTGCTGGACACGATTTTGTTAAACGGGCCTATGACGAAGCTATAAAAGAGGGCTATAAGTTCTATAGCTATGGTGATGCCATGTTAATTATTTAATCCTGGAATTGTATTAGGAAATTATTATTAGAGCGAAATTATTTATAAGTAATAAATTCGAAATAAAATAAGTAAAGGCCTCGTTTATCGGGGCTTTTTTATGGTATATTAGTATAGCGAGGTTATGAAATGACAATTAAGAAAAAAGACATACGAGCATTGACTAAGGAGCAATTACGTACTTTCTTTGAAAAAGAAGGTGATAAAGCTTTTCGTGGTAATCAAGTTTACGACTGGTTATGGCAAAAATCTGCACATAGTTTTGAAGCGATGACCAATATTTCTAAAGAAACCAGACAAATGCTTGAAGATAATTTTGTGATTAATCACATTCAGGTAGATACCATGCAACGTAGTAAAGATGGAACGGTAAAAAACGCTGTTCGCTTGCATGACGGGTTAATTGTTGAGTCTGTTTTAATACCAACAAAGACACGTACAACAGCTTGTGTTTCCTCACAAGTAGGGTGTAGTCTTGACTGTAGATTTTGTGCTACAGCCCGTTTAAAACGTATGCGCAATCTTAACCCTGATGAAATTTATGACCAAGTAGTCGCAATTGACAATGAAAGTCGATTGTATTTTGACCGTCCATTATCAAACATAGTTTTTATGGGTATGGGAGAGCCTCTCATGAATTATAACAATGTTATAAAGGCTATAGATAAAATAACATCAACAGAAGGGTTGGGAATGTCTTCAAAACGTATTACAGTATCTACTTCTGGTGTTCCTAAGATTATTAAAAAAATGGCCAATGACGATGTTAAGTTTAATTTGGCGGTGTCATTACATTCCGCGATTGACGAAGTTAGAACGAGCATTATGCCCTTTAATACAAATTTCCCGTTAACAGATTTAAGAGAATCCCTTGAATATTGGTATGCTAAAACCAAACGTAAAATAAGCTATGAGTATGTTGTTTGGAAAGGGATAAATGATACACAAAAGGATATTGATGCATTGGTCGACTTTTGCAAGTATGTCCCTTGCAAAGTTAATATTATCGAATACAATCCTATAGACGATAGTGAATTTCAACAAGCATCTACAGAAGCATTGGGCAATTATATACACTCCTTAGAGAAAAATGGTATAGTAGTTAATGTACGTCGAAGTAGAGGCAAAGATATTGATGCCGCATGCGGTCAATTGGCTAATAAATCTTAGGATATAATTTTCTAAATTATATCTTTGATTCGTCTTATGAAAATAGTTGAGCAAATAAAACAACCTATCGCCTTTGAAATGGAGCTTTTTGAACAAAAGTTCCTTATTTCTATGTCATCAAAAGTAGCCTTGCTCAACAGAATTACTCATTATATTGTAAACAGGAAAGGAAAGCAAATGCGTCCCATGTTTGTATTTCTAGTTTCTAAAATGGTTGCAAATGGAGAGGTTAATGATAGAACCTATAGAGGTGCTTCAGTTATAGAGTTAATTCATACCGCAACCCTATTACATGATGATGTGGTTGATGATAGTAATCGACGTCGTGGATTTTTCTCAATTAACGCCTTATGGAAAAATAAAATAGCAATTCTAATCGGGGATTTTTTATTATCTAAAGGGCTTTTACTTTCCATAGACAACAATGATTTTGATCTTCTTAAAATTATTTCAATTGCAGTTCGCGAAATGAGTGAGGGTGAATTGCTTCAGATTGAAAAGGCAAGAAAACTTGATATTACCGAAGAGGTGTATTATGAAATCATCAGGCAGAAAACTGCAACTCTAATCGCTGCTTGTTGTAGCCTGGGAGCAGCCTCTGTAAAGCCAGAATCACAAGATGTTGAGACCATGCGTAAGTTTGGAGAACTTATTGGGATGGCATTTCAAATTAAAGATGATTTATTTGATTATGGAGATACACAAATAGGCAAACCTACAGGAATAGATATTAAAGAACAGAAAATGACCTTACCCTTAATTTATGTGCTTAATAACTGCTCTAAAAAGGAAAAGAACTGGTTGATTAACTCTATCAAAAATCATAATAGAGATAAAAAACGAGTAAAAGAAGTGATTACATTTGTCAAAGAAAATCATGGTTTAGAGTATGCGGTTTCAAAAATGAAAGCGTTTCAAGCCGAAGCTTTGGAGATACTTCAAAATTACCCTGAATCAGATTACAAGAACTCACTTAAGCTTATGGTTAATTATGTAATTGAACGTAAGAAGTAGTGATTTTTCTGCTTAGTAAAATTATTTTTAAGCCCAGGCAACCTTTTGCATAACTTTTGCGTCTTTATTAATAGAAGATTAAATGAAGCATCCCTTGAAAGTCATTCAATTGTACAAAAACGATTCACAGCTCATTAAAAAAGCTACTAAGAATCACCGTGAATCACAGCGGATATTGTATGACTTATATGCTCCCAAGATGCTGAGCGTTTGTCGTTACTATATAAGCGACGTACAGAAAGCTGAGGAAGCTATGTTGAATGGGTTTTTTAAGGTGTTCACAAAGCTCAAATATTTTAAGAACGAAGGCAGTTTTGAAGGTTGGGTCCGCAAGATTATGGTAAGGGAATGTATTTCATTTTTGAGACAGCAAAAAAAAATTGAGTTTTTAACAGATGAAGTGGAGAGGTATGACAAAAGTATTAACAACGCCGAACTACAAATCGATATTGCAGAAATAGAACAACTCATTGACAATCTTCCTGAAGGGTATCGTATGGTATTTGTAATGTATGCCATAGAAGGGTATAAACATAATGAAATTGCAGAGTTATTGAATATCACAGAAGGGACATCAAAATCGCAATTATTTAAGGCAAGAAAGCTGCTTCAGCAGCAATTAAATAGATTAAACAAAGCAAGGAATGGCACCAATTAATTTTGAAAATGACATAAAGGAAAAGCTGGAGCAACGTAGGTTGCAACCAAGTACAGATTCATGGAGTACTTTGCAAGGCCACTTTGACGCAAATGACAACTCAAAAAGCAATAAAACATATTGGTGGTTGGGGATTGCCGCAAGTGTTATCGGGGTTATATTAATTACGACTTTGTTTTTTGAAGGTACTACCAATGATAATATTGAGCCTAATATTGTTGAGATAGAAGAAGCGAACAAACAAAAACCAATGGAGAATGTTATTATTCCAGTTGAAGATAATATTGAAAAATCGGTTGCTAAAACAGAAAAAGTTGAACCCATAACAATTGATAAAAAGAATTTAGTTAAAGAAACCCCTCAGTTAAAAACAGAACTTAATAAAAAACAAAAAGAGGTTGTTGGGGAGAACCCGCAAGAAGTCGTTGCAAATGTTGAAACTCAAAAACATAACACAAATGACAAAAACACTCATGTTACAATTAATGAGCTGACGATTGAAGAATTAAAAATTCAAGAAGTAGTGGCTCAAGTTCAAGCCTTAAAAAAGTCCAATAAAACGTTTAGTGATGCCGAAATAAATACACTTTTGGATGAGGCTCAAAAAGAGATTGCATTGCATAAATTATATGATGCTGCCACAAAAAAAGTAGATGCCAGTGACTTACTTCAAGATGTTGAAGCAGATTTAGATCAATCATTCCGAACTAAAGTTTTTAAAGCTTTAAAAACAAGTTATGGTTCGGTTAAAACTGTGGTTGCCAAACGGAATAATTAATACATTCCTGCCATACGACTATAGCTCAAGATAATTTAGAAGAAATCTTTAGAACAATTAATTAAAATCATCATTAATCATTAACAGATGCTGAAATAACCTCGAATATTATCGGGGCAGCAAAAAAAACGAACAGTTATGCAAATTATTACTAAGTATTTGACACTAGCAGTACTATGTTTAAGCACGCAATTAATCAATGCGCAAGACTCCATTCAAAAGGTAATTAACAAAGAAAAAATTGAAACTTTAAAAGAAACTAAAGTACAGATTCAAAGAGAAGAACGTGATTTTTTAAAAGCCGAAGTAGAGGCTATTAATTTGCGTTTAGAAAAAGGGACATTAACTGATACTGAAGCAGAATTATTAAAAAAGGAAGCGGCTAAAAAACGTGCTTTAAATATTGAAAACCGTTTAGCTATAATAAATAATAAAATATCACTTTTAGAAAGAAATGAGGACGGATATAATACACATGATGATGAAGATCTTTCTAAAATAGGATTTTCAATTGGAGGAGACGAAGGTAGTTTTGCAGGTATTAGAATTAAAGGGAAAAATAAACCTAAAAAATATGATAGACGAACTACAAGTGACTTTGTATTAGCCTTTGGTCTTAACAACGCTATTATTGAAGGTGAAAAATTGGATGATTCACCATATAAATTTGGAGGTTCTCGTTTTTTTGAAATAGGTTGGGCGTGGAAAACACGTGTATTTGAAAATTCTAACTTTTTGCGTTTTAAATATGGTTATTCATTTCAAATTAATGGTTTAAAACCAACGGATAACCAATATTTTGTACAACAGGGAAACCAAACGGTATTAGAAGAGTTTCCAGAAAACTTAAAGAAGTCTAAACTATCCATTACAAATTTAGTATTCCCGGTTCATTTTGAATTTGGTCCTTCTAAAAAAATAGAGAAGGACACTTATTTTAGATATTCTACACACAATCAGTTTAAAATTGGTGTTGGTGGTTATGCAGGATTTAATATTGGTACCCGTCAAAAACTGAAATATGAATTTGATGGAGAACATGTAAAAGACAAGCAAAAACGTAGTTTTAATACCAGTAATTTGGTGTATGGTTTAAGTGCCTATTTGGCTTTTGATAATACCGCCTTGTATTTTAAATATGATTTGTCACCAATTTTTAAAGATCAACAGGTTGACCAAAACAATATTTCAATCGGTGTTAGGTTTGATATGGATTAAAAATTCTAAAATCAAGACAGTCAACAAAAAGAATTTCGTAATTATTATAAGATTCTTTTTTCTTTTTAAATCTAATTTACATTTGAATCGATAGTATAAATTATATTACTTTTACATTATCATTCCTGTTTTTATAGGAATGTAATGTTGTAATATAGTTTCCATTAAAAAGAGTCTTGCCATCGCAGGAGATATAGCTAAGTTTGATATCAAAATCCACCATAGATCAAGTGTTTGAAACCGCCCGAGTTGAGGAGGTTATAGGCGATTTTGTAAACCTCAAAAAATCAGGCACTAATTTTAAGGGATTAAGTCCGTTTAGTGAAGAACGTTCACCAAGTTTTATGGTATCTCCAGTAAAACAAATTTGGAAAGATTTTTCTAGCGGAAAAGGAGGGACCGTCGTTTCGTTTTTAATGGAACATGAGCATTTCACCTATCCTGAAGCGATAAAATATCTAGCCAAAAAGTATAATATTGAAATTGAAGAAACCGTCCAAAGTCAAGAACAAAAGGAAGAAGCAGGTGAACGTGAAAGTATGTTTTTGGTAAGTGAATTTGCCAATACCTACTTTCAAAATATTATACACAATACGGATCAAGGTAAATCCATAGGCTTAAGCTATTTTAAGGAACGTGGATTTACCGAAGAGACCATCAAATCATTTCAGCTAGGATATGCGTTGGATGAGTGGCAGGCTTTTACAGATGAAGCTATTAAAAAAGGGTATCAGCTTAATTTTTTACAAAAAACCGGACTCACCATAGTTAAAGAAGAGAAGCAGTTTGATCGTTTTAAGGGTCGTGTCATGTTTCCTATTCATAGTATGTCAGGACGGGTTTTAGGATTTGGTGGCCGTATTTTGGCAAGCAATAAAAATGCAGCAAAATATCTAAATTCCCCAGAGAGCGACATTTACCATAAAAGTAAAGTGCTTTACGGTATTTACTATGCTAAGCAAAGTATAGCTAAAGAAGATAATTGCTATTTGGTTGAAGGATATACCGATGTGATTC
>Ga0316189_10001590_pt1 | contig 22527 bp, 13 predicted proteins | sample LowCovwburrow_MG_FD_204930 | JGI IMG/M metagenome (GOLD analysis project Ga0316189, IMG submission 204930) | Coastal sediment microbial communities from Maine, United States - Lowes Cove worm burrow | ecosystem: Environmental > Aquatic > Marine > Coastal > Sediment | place: USA: Maine... | reverse complement strand
TGGGTCATGGCTAAAATCAAGCCTATAATTCCCAATGCGCCGCCAGCCTCTAACAAAGAGTCGAAGCCCATTAGGCGTAGGCTGGAAACAATTGCGATAATGCCTATTAAGGTTGTTGCTATCAGGCTCAGTCCGCGCGAAGAGTAGGTGTCGGAGATGGTGGTGGTATTGTTGCTAACACGAACTCGGCCAAATCGCTGGCGCACAAAATAGTTAATAATCTGCGTTATCAAAATAGCGAAATAAACCACAATCAGTGACTGTGTGACTTTGAACACGAATCCAGTTGAGGAACCAGACACAAACACATTAATTAACACCGCAATAATGATTAATGAGTTCAGTAGGCGCATCATACTAACGCGCGCGGCTAAGCTGTCATCAGTGTTTAGCCAGCGGCAAATCGGAGTGGCGAGCAAGAAAAGCACCACGCTGACGGCAATTATTAATATGTCTGTAGCTGCGAAGCTTATGCCGCCGACAGATAAATCTTTGAGAAAGCTTAGTTTTGTATCTTCCATAGTGCCAACAATTATAGGCGTTCAATAATAGGAGGTAAAACTAATACTTTCTAAACTCGCTATTAGCGGGTTTTTCCACTATCTGCATAGAACTGTCAATGGAACACTAGCTTTAAAAGTCTTGATTTGTATAATCATACTTGATTTTAATTTGCTAAGTCTATTTTGGAGCATTGAGCATGATAATAAGCATTCCGAAGGAATCGTATGTCGGTGAAAAAAGGGTTGCACTAACCCCTGAGTCCGCTGGACATATTATTAAATTAGGACACCAACTTCGAATTGAATCTGGGGCTGGCGAATTGGCTGAATTCAGTGACTCTGATTACAGTGAAGCAGGCGTAGAGGTGGTTGATTCTGCAGCCGTCTGGCAAGACACTGACATCATCATGAAAGTACGTGGCGTCTCCGACCAAGAAGTGGCTAAGCTTTCTGCGGGTCTTACCCTGATAAGCTTTTTCTGGCCAGCGCAAAATGAAGACTTACTCAAGAAATTGGCTGATGCAAAAGTTAACGTAATAGCCATGGATTCAGTTCCACGTATCTCGCGTTCACAAAAGATGGATGCGCTCAGTTCTATGGCCAACATTGGTGGCTACCGAGCTATTGTCGAAGCAGCAAACCAGTTTGGGCGTTTCTTCACCGGGCAGGTTACAGCCGCTGGTAAAGTGCCGCCCGCCAAGGTAATGGTGATCGGCGCGGGTGTCGCCGGACTTGCCGCCATTGGTGCTGCTAAGAGTATGGGTGCCATTGTGCGCGCCTTTGATACTCGCCTAGAGGCAAAAGAGCAGGTAGAGAGTTTGGGCGCTGAATTTCTCGAACTAGAGTTTAAGGAAGATGGCTCAGGTGAAGGCGGATACGCAAAAACCATGAGTAAGGAATTTATTGACGCCGAAATGGCGATGTTCCGTGAACAAGCCAAAGAGATCGATATTATTGTCACCACCGCCTTAATTCCAGGGCGGCCTGCACCAGAGCTGATCACCACAGATATGGTGGAAAGCATGAAGTCTGGCAGTGTAATTGTAGACTTGGCCGCGGAGCAAGGCGGCAATTGTAAGTTATCGGTTGCAGATAAAATTGTTACGCATAAAGGCGTCAAAATCATTGGCTACACTGATTTGCCGAGCCGCTTGGCAACTCAGGCTTCGCAACTCTATTCTACCAATCTTCGTCATATGTTGACCGATCTAACCCCAGATAAAGACGGTGTGATTAATATCAACATGGAGGATGAGGTGATTCGAGGCTCAACAGTAACTAAGGATGGCGAAGTAACTTGGCCTGCTCCGGCTCCGAAATTATCAGTAGCGCCCAAAGTTGAATCCAAGCCTGTGCCTGTCGCTCCTGAGCCTCCGGCTGAAATGAGTGCGGGCACTAAGGCAAAAATGACCTTTGCCGCAATGGGGGTCGCATTGGCGGCCTTGTTGGCTGTTGGTAGCGTAGCACCAGCTGAATTTATGGGGCACTTCACAGTATTCGTATTGGCTTGTTTTGTCGGCTATCAAGTTATTTGGAGTGTTACCGCCTCGCTACATACTCCGCTGATGAGTGTGACCAATGCGATCAGCGGCATTATTGTGGTGGGTGCCTTACTACAAATATCGTCTCCTTCTGGCTTTGTCCAGGTTCTCGCCTTCATCGCTATCTTGATTGCTTCGGTCAATATAGCGGGTGGGTTTCTTGTGACTCAGCGCATGCTGAAAATGTTTAGTAAAGGGTAAGGGGAAGAATTATGACTATGGGAACTATTTCTGCAGCTTATGTTGCAGCAGCAATTCTTTTTATTCTTAGCCTATCGGGCTTGAGCAACCAGGAATCATCGCGTCGCGGAAACTGGTACGGCATTATCGGCATGACCATTGCCATTGTGGCCACCATCCTAAATGAAAATGTCAATTCCTATGGCTGGTTGATGCTTGCCATGGTGATTGGTGGGGCTGTCGGCGCTCGTTTTGCCGCTAAGGTTGAAATGACCCAGATGCCAGAATTGATTGCCATCTTGCATAGTTTTGTGGGTATGGCGGCGGTATTGGTTGGTTTTGCTAGCTATTACGACCCTAATCTACATATGGTGGGTGCTGCCGCAACCATTCATAATGTAGAGGTCTATCTTGGAATTTTGATTGGTGCAGTGACCTTTACCGGTTCAGTGGTAGCCTTTGGCAAATTGAGTGGCCGTATCAGCAGTTCACCACTGATGTTGCCTGCTCGTCACTATCTAAATTTAGCAATAGTGATTGCTTGGGTTGTTATTGGTTCCTGGTTCTTAAGCTCAGGCCATGGTGAAGGCACGACGGCACTGGTGTTGATGACCATTCTGGCATTCTTGTTTGGCGTCCATATGGTTGCCGCTATCGGTGGAGCTGATATGCCAGTGGTTATCTCGATGCTAAACAGTTATTCGGGTTGGGCCGCCGCCGCAACTGGTTTCATGCTGTCGAATGATTTGTTGATAGTCGTGGGTGCCTTAGTAGGTAGTTCAGGTGCAATTCTAAGTTACATAATGTGCCGTGCCATGAACCGAAATTTTGTCAGCGTTATTATGGGCGGCTTCGGAACCACCGCTAGTGGTGGTGATGAGGATGCAGGCGATCAAGGTGAAGCGGTTGCTATTTCGGCTGACGAAGTAGCCTCCATGCTAGGCGATTCGCAAGAAGTAGTGATTGTGCCTGGCTATGGAATGGCGGTAGCGAATGCTCAGCATCCGGTATCCGACTTAACTAAAATGCTGCAAGCTCGCGGCGTTAATGTGCGGTTTGCCATTCACCCAGTTGCAGGCCGCATGCCTGGTCACATGAATGTTTTATTGGCCGAGGCCAATGTTCCCTACGATTTAGTTCTAGAGATGGATGAGATTAATGATGATCTACCAGAAGTTGATGTGGTTATTGTTATTGGTGCCAACGATATCGTTAACCCAGCAGCGTTGGAGAATCCGAACTCACCCATCGCTGGTATGCCGGTAATAGAAGTTTGGAATGCGAAAATGGTGATTGTATCTAAGCGCAGTATGGCCACTGGATATGCGGGAGTAGAGAATCCACTATTCTTTAAGGACAACACCCGCATGCTGTTTGGCGATGCCAAAGACAGCGTGGACGCAATCCGCCAAGCTCTGTCATAGATATCTAAGATAGAGCCCGACTCTGGGCCGAATAAGGCCGCTAATTGAAAGACTGCTTAGCGGCTTTATTGTATGGGCTAATGTTTCTAGAATAAAGTCTCTAGAATGGGCCTAAGGCATCCCAAATGGTTGGATTCACCAATGCCAATTCAAGCACACATCAATAGTCCATCACAAGCAAGCCCTAGCATCGACCGACGCTTTTGTGTGGCGCCGATGCTCGATTGTACGGATAGGCACGAGCGTTATTTACTGCGACTGATTTCAAACAACGCCGTAATGTACACCGAGATGATTACCACCGGCGCTCTACTATTTGGCGATACACAGAGATTTCTGGGTTTTGATCCGGCGGAGCATCCTATTGCTTTGCAGCTTGGTGGCAGCGAGCCAGAGGCAATGACTAAGTGTGCCGAACTTGCACAACAATGGAATTATGATGAGGTGAACATTAATGTTGGCTGCCCCAGCGATCGGGTTCAGTCAGGCAGTTTTGGTGCCTGTCTCATGCAGAATCCTGAATTGGTGGCTGACAATGTTAAGCTCATGCAAGCCGCAGTTGATATTCCGGTATCAATAAAATGCCGAATCGGGGTAGATGAGCAAGAGCCTCGAGAGGCGCTTTGGCGGCTGGTAGACAAGTCGGCTGACGCTGGCTGTAAGGTGTTTCTTGTACATGCACGAAAAGCATGGCTGCAGGGGCTCAGCCCTAAGCAAAACCGAGATGTACCTCCCTTGGAGTATGAGCTGGTCTATCTCTTGAAAGAAAGCTTCCCTGAGCTGGAAATAGTTATTAACGGCGGCATTAACACCTTAGACGAGTGTGATACCCACCTACAACATGTAGATGGTGTGATGGTGGGTCGAGAAGCCTACTCTAATCCGTATTTATTGGCCGATGTTGATAGGCGGATTTATGGCTGTGAACAGCCAGCTCTTAGCCGCGAACAGGTTATGCGCGCGTACATGCTCTACGCAGAAAAACAACTGGCTGCAGGCTGTCGATTGAATACTCTGTCACGACATATTGTGGGTTTGTATCACGGCCAACCGCGCTCGAGGTTGTGGCGAAGACACATCAGTGAAAATGCACATTTGGCAGGCAGCCATGTGCAGGTGTTGAGTGAGGCATACGCGGCCATGGTGGGCGGCGAATAACGTTAATTCTGTGTTCATATAGGAGGGATATACTGAACGCTATGTTAGTCTAAATTTTTCTAGATGGATTGAAATACCATGACCATTATTAAGTGGCTCGGCGGCCTATTCGCTACGTTGGTGATCGTGTTGATGCTGGCCATCATCATCATTCCGCGAGTCGTAGATCCAAATGATTTTCGCGACGAAATAACCAAGGTCGTAAAACAACAGACCGGTCGAGACTTGCTGTTAGCGGGAGATCTTAACTTGTCGGTATTCCCTTGGCTGGGAATAAAAACTCAGCAGCTGAGCTTCTCCCAGCCTGAGCAAATAGGCGGTGATATGATTTCAGTGGAAACTGCTCAAATCAGGGTCAAACTAACGCCGCTGCTAAGTCGCCGCTTAGAAATAGACACCGTTGTTCTCGACCAGCCGAAGCTACGACTAATTACCCTTAAGAATGGAATCAGCAGTTTCACCGGGCTAGCCGATGTAGATTCTCAGGAGCACCAAACGAGCAGTCCCCCGGCAGATGCCGGTGCCGCAGTGGCTCTGGTTATTCAAGGCCTAGAGCTTACGGCTGGCAATTTGCTCTGGGATGATCGCCAAGCTGGTCAGTCTTATGAAATAAAAAACCTTGATCTGCGTACTGGTAAGCTAATTGGCGATGATTTTGCAGAACTTACCGCCTCTGGTGAGATTGTTGATTCGTCCGCTGCGGACCCAATTGGCTTTGAGCTGAATGGTGAGGCGCGTATTGATACAGACACATTTAATATCATCGCTCGTGATTTAGACGCAAGCCTTATGCAAGGCGCTCAGTCACTACAGCTAACACTGGCCAATATGGCGATTGATCAAACAGATGGACTGAGTGTGGTCGATGCCGCACTTGATCTAAATGCAGTGCTAACAGATGAAGCCAGTGAGCCTGAGCAAGCGCTGGCCTTAAAGATGGCGCTACCAAAGTTGTCCTACAATTTCACAAATGGGAAAATAGCCGCCGAATCAATAGATGCTTCCGGTGGTTATGGCAAGCGAGATTTTTCGCTCGCCATACCTAAACTTGTGGCAAATATGCAGCACCAGACGGCCAGCATTGATAATTTGTCGATTGAAAGCGCAGACCTCAACCTCAGCCTCAATCAACTTAAGGTGACTAAGTTTGTAGATAAGCCTTCTGCGTCTGGTGCGATGGTGCTTGAGCCGTTCGATGCAAGGCGTCTATTGAAAGATCTTGAGATTGACTATGTCCCAGCGCATGGAAAAGCATTACAAAATGTTGGCTTTAGAAGTAATTTTAAAAGCGGTATGCAAGGTGCTGAGTTCAATAATTTTGAATTGACCTTGGACCAAAGTACGCTCCAAGGTGCGGTAGAGATCACTGATTTTACTCAACTATCTATGGTGTTTGACTTAGCCTTAGATACGCTCAATCTAGATAGTTATTTGCCTGTCACTACTGAAACACAAGAAGAGGTCACCTCCAGTGCACAAGCGCTGGCGGCGCCCTTGGCTGCAATGAAAGGCATTAACGCCAACGGATCGTTCAAAGCTAAGCAATTGATTTCGGGTGGTTTGGAGCTAAATGATATTGATGTGCAGATTGTTTCAACTCCAGGCACCTTAAGCATCACGCCCAAAGCAAAGTTATATGAAGGTTCGCTTGGTGGTCAGGTCGATTTTTCTGAAGCGAACGGCGTCACTAGTCTGCATGTTGATAATACAATCGATTTGGTGAGTTTAGCGCCAATGCTAACCGCGGCGGATGTTTCAGATCAGCTTTCAGGTATTGGTACCCTAGGAATTGATGTGGTGCTTAGTGAGCGAAATGGTGTACAGAGCAATGAGGGCACCATCAAGTTGCTTGCGCGCGACGGTGCAATTAAAGGTATCGATGTTAAGAAAATGATTGACGGAGCCTATGCTCAATACCAGCAATTGAAGGGCCGAGAACAAAATGAAGAACACACTGGAGCCGAGACCGAGACCGTGACCGAGACCGAGACCGTGACCGAAGGCCAGAACACCGGTGAAGAAGAGACTGGGTTTGCCGAGTTATTAGGCACTTTTTATTTAAAAGACAATCGTTTGACCAATAATGATTTTGCTTTAAACGCGCCTCTCTTTAGGCTGGCGGGTTCTGGGGTGATCGATTTGGCCGCTGACAATATAAATTACTTGCTTAGGGTGTCGGTGGTAAATAGCTCAAGCGGGCAGGGTGGAGCGAGTATTAGCGAACTGGAGGGTATTACCATTCCTATTAGACTAAGAGGTGCCATTTCTGCCCCAAGTTACGCCATTGATATGAAAGCATTGTTGACCGGACTTGCTAGGAAAAAACTCCATGACAAAAAGGATCAATATATCAGAGAAAAATTAGGTATAGCGCCGTCTGCCGAAGAGCAAGCGGAGGGCGCGGAAGTCGTCGAAGGCGTCGAAGGCGTCGAAGGCGTCGAAGGAGAGAGCCAAGCTGAGCAAAAACCTCTGACCAAAGAGCAAAGAAAAAAAGAGCTAAAGAGAAAATTGTTGGAAGAACTGTTTAAATAGAATGTTTTATTTCGGTCAGTAGGCAATAAGCTCTTTAGCTAGACTTGCTAGGCATGTAAAATCAATGCTCCTGTTTAACCCACATTAACGGTGCTGGGCGAGCTGACAATCTCTTTTTGGAAGTGAATGTACTCAGTTGCGCTTGAGCCTCGGAATTAATTTCATGTCTGATAAAAAACTTAATAAACACAGCTCAACCATTACCCAGCCGAAGTCTCAAGGTGCAGGCCAAGCCATGCTTTATGGTACAGGGTTAAGCAAAGACGATATGAATAAAGCACAAGTCGGCATTGCCAGCGTTTGGTGGGAAGGCAATACCTGCAATATGCATTTGAATGACTTGGCCGCAGAAGTTAAAACTGGCGTAGTGGGTGCTGGTTTGGTGGGCATGCGTTTTAACACTATAGGGGTCAGTGATGGCACCACCAATGGCACATCTGGCATGGCCTATTCCTTACAATCGCGGGATATCATCGCAGACTCAATTGAGACCGTAGTGGCGGCGCAGTTTTATGATGGTCTAATTGCTATCCCTGGCTGTGATAAAAACATGCCGGGTTGTGTAATGGCAATGGCCAGACTAAACCGCCCATCAATAATGGTGTATGGCGGTTCCATAAAACCTGGTCTTTATAAAGGCGAGAAACTGGATATTATTTCAGCCTTCCAGGCCTATGGACAATTCATTGTTGAAACCATCACAGACCAAGATCGCCAGGAAATTGTTGAGCGATCTTGCCCGGGTGCAGGCGCTTGCGGCGGCATGTACACCGCAAATACTATGGCCAGCGCGATTGAAGCCTTAGGGATGAGTTTGCCCTACAGCGCTTCTGCACCGGCAGTTGACCCAGAAAAAATTGATGAGTGCCGACGCGCCGGTGCCGCGTTAAAGCATCTTTTAGAGATTGACCTAAAGCCGCGCGACATTATGACGCGCACCGCCTTTGAAAATGCCATGGTGATTATCACCGTTTTGGGTGGTTCTACCAATGCGGTTTTGCATCTTATAGCAATGGCTAGAGCACTGGACATTGATCTAAGCGTAGATGATTTTCAAGCGGTCAGCGATCGAGTGCCGTTCCTCGCCGATCTAAAACCCAGTGGTCAATATGTAATGCAAGACTTACATGAGGTTGGTGGTACACCGGCAGTCATGAAATATTTACTACAAGAAGGCTTGATTGATGGCAGTTGCCTAACCGTTACGGGTAAGACCATTGCCGAAAACTTGGCTGATCTGGAAGACTTGAAGCCTGGGCAAGAAATTATTAAAACCATCGCAAACCCCATAAAGGAGACTGGTCATATTCAAATATTGAAAGGCAATCTTGCGCCAGCGGGGTCAGTAGCGAAAGTAACCGGTAAGGAAGGTGAGAAATTCGTAGGCCCAGCAAAAGTTTTTGATGGCGAGCAAAAAATGATTGAAGCCTTGGAGCAAGGTAATATTGCTAAGGGAGATGTAATAATCATTCGCTATGAAGGCCCCAAGGGTGGTCCGGGTATGCCCGAGATGTTAAAACCTACATCCGCAGTCATGGGTGCAGGTCTGGGCGAAGATGTAGCAATGATAACCGATGGCCGGTTCTCGGGCGGTTCGCACGGTTTCATCGTCGGCCATGTAGTGCCTGAAGCACAAGAGGGAGGGCCGATAGCTATTGTACAGAACGGCGATATGGTAACCTTGGATGCGGTCAATAATTTAATCGAGATAGACGTTTCTGCCCAAGATATTGCAGATCGTTTAGCGGCCTGGCAGGCGCCTGCAATCAAAGCAACTCGTGGCACGCTCTACAAATATATAAAAAATGTCAGTGATGCATCTAAGGGGTGTGTGACAGACGAGTAAACTACTCTATAATTGTGTCACGGGTGGGGTTGATCTAACTATAATAAGAATAATGCCTTGTCACAAAGCAGCCCCAATAATAAGAACAAATCGGCACTAATAACAACGCCTGAAGACCTTACAGCCGCAGAAGCTGATCGAGGCTCAAAGCCTGTAGGCAGTCAGTATTCTGATCTTGTTTGCCCAAAGTGCGGCGCTAGCAAAGTAGAGAAATCTCGATCTAAGAGTTTGGATGCTCTGTTGATGAGGTTCATTCCACGACGCCCCTATCGCTGCATGCGGTGCTTTCATCGCTTCTGGCACAGGGAGAAATTTTTCGCCGATCCGCGCCGTACAAAAAGTTGGGCGCTGCTATTAATTGTGAGCCTGATTTTTGTGGCATTCAAAACCCAGTTTTTTATTGGTATCGGCAGTGATAGCGCCAGTTCAAGCAACTCAGCTGTTGCTGATGCCTCTAAGCTTGTAACTGAAAATGGAAATTCGGTGGAGGCTTCAAGCGTGGTTAATATCACCGGCGAGCCATTCCGACAAGCACTAAATACTGGCGGCTCGCTTTCCAACAAAGCCGAAAAAGATATCATAGAAAACTTTGCCTTTAATGCCGCGAGTTCTGCCAACGCGATGGATAAGCCACAAGATCTCAGTGTAGAAGAGATGAAGAGACGTCTGGCGCAAGCCAAAGCTCAAGTGGAAGCAGCCGAGAGTTTTAGTAAACAAAAAGTGGAAAACTTGGTCGCTGAAGTTAATGGTAAACCGGAGGAGCTTCGCTCGCTGGCTAGAATTGATATCAATTATCGAATCGAGCAATGGCGACAAGCATGGCAGTCAGGCAGTATTGAGTCCTACTTAAAAAATTACTCTCAAGACTTCATACCCTCGGGTGGATTAAGTCTGCTGGCATGGCAGGAGGGTCGTCGAGCAAAGGTCAGCCCAAATCGGCAAATAGAGTTGGAGTTGGCCAACTTTGACGTGAGTTTTTCAATAGATAATCTGTCGTCTACGGTTACCTTTGATCTGAGCTATCAATCTAAAGATTACCGCGAGCAGTTACGCAAAAAGCTGGTTTTAAATAAACAGGGAGATCAGTGGTATATTGTGTCTGAAGCACAAATGAATTGAGCGACATACCTGCGCACAATTCTAGAGACATTAAAAACCATTGATGACATCAAGCAACCCAAGTACATCGCGTCAACCTCTTCATCGATCTCTTCATCGACCCCTGGCCGATCGGCTTAGGCCGAATAAGCTGGAACAGGTTTTAGGTCAGTCGCATTTGCTCGCCCACAACAAACCGTTGCGAGTAGCCATAGAGTCGGGAAAGCTTCATTCTATGGTGTTCTGGGGCCCTCCCGGCACCGGCAAAACTACTTTAGCAAAGTTATTGGCCACGTACTGCGATGCCGAATTTATCTCGCTTTCAGCGGTGTTGTCGGGGGTGAAAGACATTCGAGCCGCGGTTGAATCTGCCGCGCTCAGACAAAAAGCTGGTTTAGGCAACACCGTATTATTTGTCGATGAGGTACATCGCTTTAATAAAGCTCAACAAGATGCCTTTCTACCCCATGTCGAGAATGGCACCATTATTTTCGTTGGTGCCACAACTGAGAACCCATCTTTCGAATTGAATAATGCTCTTTTGTCCAGAGTGCGAGTTTATGTGCTTAAGTCTTTGGCTGCGCAAGATATTGTGCAGTTAATTGATCGGGCGCTGTTAGACCAAGAGCTTGGTTTGGGACAACTAGAACTTGAAATGAACCCAGAGGTTAAACAGCATTTGGCCGATTTGGTTGATGGTGATGCTCGGCGCGCATTAACACTATTGGAAATTGCCGCCGATTTAGCCGAAGACGCTACTATCACTACTGAATTAGTTTCCGATATTTTAGCTGGGGGAACAACTCGCCGCTTTGACAATAGGGGCGAAGCATTTTACGACCAGATATCGGCTTTGCATAAGTCGGTACGCGGTTCTGATCCTGATGCTGCTTTATATTGGCTGTGTCGAATGATTGATGGAGGTTGCGACCCACTGTATGTGGCAAGACGATTGGTTCGAATAGCCTCAGAAGATATAGGCAATGCCGACCCTCGAGCGCTAAGCCTAGCGCTGGACGCATGGCAAACCCAAGAGCGTTTGGGCAGCCCCGAGGGAGAACTTGCCTTGGCTCAGGCGGTAATTTATTTATCCATTGCAGCAAAAAGCAACGCTACTTATGTCGCCTATAAGAAGGCCATGGCCACAATTCAGCAAACCGGTTCGCTGGAAGTTCCAATGCATCTTCGCAACGCACCTACCTCTTTAATGAAGGAGTTAGATTATGGTAAGGGCTATCGCTATGCACACGATGAAGCAGACGGTTTTGCGGCAGGTGAAACCTATTTGCCAGAAGGCTTAGACGATAACGTTTTCTATGAGCCGGTTAATCGAGGCATGGAAATAAAAATCAAAGAAAAGCTAGCCTATTTAAAATCCCGGACGTCATAAGCTAGCTTTTTACTGGCAAGCACGGCACAGGCCGTGTACTTCTATAACGGGCTGTGACGGTGCAAAGCCTAATTCATTTGCGCCTTGGTTAAGAGCCTGGGCAATATCACCATCATTAACTTCAGCTATATGTCCGCAAGAGGTGCAAATATAGAACTGACTCTGATGTACTGTTCCAGATGATGGGCATCCAATAAAAGCGTTCAATGATTCAATTCTATGGATAAGGTTGGCAGACACCAGAAAATCTAGCGCTCGGTAAGCCGTTGGTGGCGCTGGTTTGTGGCCGCTTTCCTGTAGCTTCTGTAGAACGTCGTACGCGCCGATCGGATTGTGCGAGCCCCAGACTATCTCTAGTACTTGCTGGCGCAATTTGGTCAGCTTTAGGCCTTGGACGGCACAATGCTCTAGTGCATTCTCTATTGCTTCGCTTTGGCAATGCGAATGATCATGCTCGCCATGAAAAGGCGAAATCACCACGTTTTCCTTGCCAGAATCCGCCGAGGAGCTCATTTGGCGCAGTACTTCTTTAGTTCAGGCGGAGGCGGTTGCTGCGTTTTCCATACATCACAGCTGTTTTGTTGTAGCTTTGCGAAGGTTCTGATCCAAGCACCTTTTTCGCCAATTTCAAGTTTGCCGTTTTCTGCCTTCTCGCTATCAGGGTATGAGCCATACAGAAAATAGGTCCATAGTATATTGTTGCTTGTGGTGGTGAATCGATGCAGTTCAGCGTTATCAACAAACTTCTTTTGTGAAACAAACCGCTCCGCCTTTGCCACAGCATCTAAACTTGATAACTGCAGCGTTACATTCTCAGCGGGTTGGCTGAATAACCAAGCATTGTCATTAATGATGGTATTTGCTATTGGTTGGGCGCTTGTTGTTGCAGGCGTTTTCGGGCGGCGTATTGTTTTCTCTTGGTCAGTATTGGCTACTCTAGTAGCAGCTTTTGGTTTAGGCTTGGTTTTGTTTGTGCTGTTGGTGACGGTCGAAGCGATAACGGTTGCATCGTAGTCGCCGGTCTTGATCCAGGCTTCAAAATGAGTGGGAGCAATGGCGCGAAACCACTCTTTTCGCTTACTCAAGACGGTTACTTGTTCGCCTTTGTCTAGTCTACCAACAACGGTACCATTGGTAATGATTGGCACAGAACGCGCGTTAACATTGTGCCCCGTAATCGTGCCTACTTTGTTCTCAACGTCAATAAAATCGCCATGTATCCATACTGGGAAGCCTACTGTGCTTTGGACAATTGACCAGTCATCAGCATACTCCACAACCTGTATAGTCTTAGGGTCATCAATAACAGCTATCAGTACACTGCGTATCTTTGGGTTAGTGTATAAGGCCACGGACCGGCCAAGATTTGCAGGCGTGAGCCTTGGTTTTGCTGGATGATCTTTAGCCGCTTGAGTTTTGCTTGACGGTTTGGGTGCCACCGAGCTAGATGCCCTATTGCTAATTACAGCTTTGGGCTTTGCTGCAACAGCCTTGGGCTTTGCTGCAACAGCCTTGGGCTCCACTTTAACAGCCTTGTGCTCTACATCAACAGCCCTCGGCTTGGCAGAAACCACCTCAGGCTTATTGGCAACAGGCGAGGGCGTATTTGAATCCCCCTTCGATTCTTGGTCTGATTCAGCAATGGGTATTATTTTGGAGGTAAGCGAGGTGTTAGGGCTATCATCAACCGGTACCTTCTCTACCAATGATGCTATGGATTTCGGTTCAGCTTGAGTGCTATTGCTTTGTCGCGCCAGCTTAGCTTTGCTAGATGCTTTAGGGGCAGCCGGTTTGTTGCTTATTTCACCGCTAGACCAGCCAAGTTGCTTTAAAATATCGATAGATTTGGCCTCATTATTGTAGGCCGCTCGTTCAAACCAGTATTTGGACAAACTATGGTCGGTGGCTAAGCCAATTCCCAAATAGTAGGCACGGCCAACATTGAACTGAGCTAAGGCGTGATCGTTTTCAGCAGCCTTTAGCCACCATTGCATCGCCGTTGACTCATTTTTAATCACGCCAACACCGGTGAGATATTGATGACCTAAGTTGTATTGAGCTAATACATGGTCTTGTCGCGCGGCCTGTTTGTACCAATAGACAGCTTGCTCATAGTCTGGTTTCTCAAATTGATCGTTGGCAAACAAAACGCCCACTTTAAATTGTGCATCACGATCTCCCTCGTAGGCCTTTAACATCCATTTATCTAGTTGCTTTCTGAAATCCTGCTGTTGAGTGGGGTCGCTTTTTGGGGCACCAAAGTCAGTTTGTGCGAGGGCAAGGTTGTAGCCTGAATGCGTGGCAATAAAAAAACAGCAAAATAAACCGAGCAACGCCGCTTGGTATGCCCGTGAAGATAGTTTTAAAAACCAACGAAACAATTCAGATTTTCTATTCTCTCTTAACCAAAAGCTTTCTTGGTGTTTCTGCATGAGAAATTTTCGGTTTTGTGGGCGATTCATGAGCGTTCTATAGAGATTTTGTAGATCGGAGTGTAGCATTTTTTAAAACTAAATGGATGTAGAGCGAGTAACTACCGCGCCTTTAGGCTGTCAATCATTTTTTGTCCAAAAGCACACAAATAAATATGAGAAATAAGTTGAAATTACGCAAAAAAATTAGGCATGAAAATTTCTTTAAAATTTAATTATAAAGTGCTTGCCATTTAGATTGAGACCCATTATCTTTGGGTCTGCTTCGAGCCCAACCACAACATATAGTGTTTTTTGTGATTTGAGCGTTTTTCGAGAAAAACCCCTTAAGCTGTTGAAATGTTTGATTAACAGCACGGAATTACTCACGGGAAATTGATTTTTCATACACCAGAACGGCTAATTAATTATGTAAGTGCCGTGTTCTATTGTGTGTGATAAATGGAGTCGAGATTTTATAAAAATAGAACTGCTATTTTACGATTGCCTATATCTTGTTTTAGGTGATCTAGAAGTAGTAGCACGTTCTATTTGGGGGACGGCACAATTCAAATATTAGTTGTTTAATTTGATGTTCAAATAGCTATTTACCGGCGAAAGTCGTTTTTGAAATGGGTATTAAAAAAACAATTTAGCCAACTAACATGATTAGCCGTATGGGCTGATCAACGCTAGGATTAAGAGGAAAAACAAATGGGCAAAGCTGCCAATCAAGCAGAAACTGCAAAGCCAGTAATGAACGCACAAATTGGGGGGGAGGCTAAGCTTAAAGCAATGAGCTTGCAGCCAACATCTGCTGACATATGGGATAAAAAATATCGACTACAAGACAAAGCCGGTAATCCTGTTGATGAAACAACCAAAGAAACGTTTGAACGTGTTGCCAGTGCCATTTCAGGTGTGGAAGCCACAGATCAACTGCGAGAGCATTGGTATGGGCGTTTTGTGTGGGCCTTAGATAACGGTGCTTTACCTGCTGGACGCATTATTTCCAACGCCGGTGCGCAAGCCTATAAGCCAGCAACCTCTACTATTAACTGTACTGTGTCGGGCACCATTAGCGACTCAATGAATGACATTCTAGAGAAGAACCATGAAGCTGGCATGACCCTCAAAGCGGGTTGTGGAATCGGCTATGAGTTCTCAACGCTACGTCCCAAAGGCGCGTATGTGTCGGGTGCCGGAGCCTATACCTCTGGCCCATTGTCGTTTATGGATATCTTCGACAAGATGTGTTTTACCGTGTCTTCGGCGGGTGGTCGTCGCGGCGCACAAATGGCCACGTTCGACATTAGCCACCCCGATGTCATGGAGTTTATCCGCGCCAAGCGCGAGGACGGCCGCTTACGTCAGTTCAACTTATCGTTATTAATTACCTCTGATTTTATCGAAGCGGTAAAGAACGATGCCGATTGGCATCTAAGCTTTCCAATCACCGACAAAGAAGCACGCGAAGACAAGATAGATGTGTACTCATCGCCTGAAATTTTGTGGCGTCGTTTTCCAGTTGAAGAAGGCTATATCAAAAATGAGCAAGGTTTAACCGCCTGCAAAATATTCAACACGATTCCCGCTAATCGCTTGTGGAATATGATCATGTCTTCAACTTACGACTTTGCTGAGCCAGGATTCATCCTGATCGACGAAGTTAACAATAAGAACAACAACTGGTTCGACGAGAACATTCGAGCTACCAACCCTTGTGTCAGTGCAGATACTTGGGTGCAAACCGATGAGGGCGCACTACAAGTGTCCGACTTAATCGGCAAGCCATTTAAGGCAATGGTAGATGGTGTGGCACATCAATCTGGTGCTGAAGGCTTTTTCAAAACAGCAACTAAGCAAATAGTGAATTTGCAAACCACCGAAGGCTATCAGTTGAAACTGACGGCAGATCATCGTGTGCGCCGAGTAAGTAAATTTACTCGTTACAGCACCGATACCCAGTGGTGTGCGGCAGGTGACTTAGTAGAAGGCGATCGCGTATTGCTAAACAATCATCAGCAAAGCGCCAAATGGCAAGGCAACTATACTCGTGAGCAGGGCTATTTAACTGGCCTTTTATTAGGTGATGGCACATTAAAAGCCGAAGCGGCGGTGTTATCGGTTTGGCAACAACAGCAAGCCAAGGCCGTGGGTGATTCAGGCACCAGTACTTATCGTGGTGTAGATGCGGTAATGACGCAAGCCCTAAGCGCTGCTCAAACATTACAGCATTCATTGCCGGCAGGATCCGACTTTAACGGCTGGCATGAGGTGAATGGGCGTAATGAATTTCGCCTGAAATCTGCGCCGCTCAGAGATTTAGCTAATCAACTCGGTATGACCCCTGGCGATAAAACCATTAAGCCAGAATTAGAAAAAGCTTCTAGCGAGTTCTATCAAGGTTTTTTGCGTGGTCTTTTTGATGCCGATGGCTCAGTACAAGGCTCGCAAGAAAAAGGCGTTAGCGTGCGTCTCTCGCAATCCAATCTTGATACCTTGTGTTCGGTACAACGCATGTTATTGCGTCTAGGTATCGCCAGCAACATATTTCAAAATCGTCGGCCAGCAGGCGTGAAGTCTTTGCCCAATGGGCGTGGTGGAAGCGCAGAATACAATGTTAAAGCGCAACACGAATTGATCATCAGTGGTGAAAACCTAGTTCAGTTCAATCAACAGGTTGGCTTTGCTGACACCGACAAACAAAGCAGACTTGATTCGTCAATATCATCCTATAAGCGCAAGCTCAATCGTGAGCGTTTTGTGGCCAGAGTTAGCAAAGTTGAGGCACTAGGCACCGAAGATGTGTACGACGTGCAAGTGCCAGGCATCAATACCTTTGATGCCAATGGCTTGCATGCACACAATTGCGGCGAACAGCCATTGCCACCCTACGGCAGCTGTCTCTTGGGATCGGTAAATCTTACCAAGTTCGTGATTAACCCATTCACAGACGAAGCCGAATTTGATTGGGACAAATACCAAGAAGTGGTCGGCGTATTTACCCGCATGCTGGATAACGTGGTGGAGATTAATGGCTTGCCATTAGAAGGCCAGCGCGAAGCAATAGAATACAAACGCCGTCATGGCATGGGCTTCTTAGGTCTTGGTTCAACCGCCACCATGCTGGGCATGACCTATGGTGACGATGAGTCTATAGAGTTCACCGAGAAAGTAGCACGTGAGATGGCTATCTCAGGTTGGAATACAGGTTTGGAGCTAGCTAAAGAAAAAGGCCCGGCCCCCATCATGTTGGATGACTTTGAAGTCACCACTGAAATGCTAGCACTGCGCCCGGAAATGGTCGACGACGGTTATAAAGTAGGCGACAGCGTAAAAGGCAGTGTGTTGCACGCCAAGTACAGTCGATACATGCAGCAAATTGCTGAGCTAGACCCTGAGCTGGTTGAAGAGCTAGCCAAAACCGGCGCGCGATTCACGCATCACTCGTCTATCGCGCCAACCGGCACCATCTCTTTGTCAATGGCCAACAATGCCAGTAACGGTATTGAGCCAAGCTTCGCGCATCACTATTCAAGAAATGTGATTCGTGAAGGGCGCAAGACCAAAGAGAAAGTAGATGTGTTCTCCTATGAGTTGTTGGCCTATCGTGAAGTGGTTAATCAAAATGCAATGCCGTACTCAGAAGAAGCCGGTGAGCAATTGCCAGCCAACTTTGTGACTTCTGAAACCATCACTCCAAAGCAGCATGTAGATATTCAAGCCGCAGCGCAAAAGTGGGTGGATTCAAGTATCTCAAAAACAGCCAATGTGCCGACTGATTACCCATACGAAGATTTCAAAGAAATCTATATGTATGCCTATGAGAAAGGTTTAAAAGGTTGTACTACGTTCCGTTTCAACCCAGAAGCATTTCAAGGCGTGTTAGTCAAAGAAGACGACTTAGAAAATACCATTTACCAATTCACCTTGGACGACGGCTCGACCGTAGAGTTCAAAGGCAATGAAGAGGTAGAGTATGATGGCGAGACGCATACGGCGGCGAACTTATTCGATGCACTCAAAGAAGGCTATTACGGAAAGTTCTAATTTGGCGGATTCATTTTCTCCTCCGCGTTGTTGGGGAATTATTTCTAGCTCGTCACGCACTAATGTACGCTCCTCGCTAAAAATAATACCCAGCCTAGCTGAGAACAAAATGACCCTCGCCAATTGGGCGCAGCTATAGTTGCAGAAAGTAGGTGCAATAAAAAAGTTCTGCCGCTACGCATTGAACTTGAATAGACAATAGAAAAATGACGCTCTGACTGAAAGGAGCGAAAGCAAGACAGGTAATAATTATGGTTAAGACAATATCAGGCAAAATCGCCAGCTACAAAGTTATCACTCCTGAGGCTGAGCAAGCACGTATTGCAACTGAAGAAGAAGCGGTAGCGCAAATGAAGAAGGCTGAGGTCGTGCGCATGCACGAATCAGTGCAGCGGCCAGAGATGTTGGTGGGTTCTACCTATAAGGTAAAAACCCCTGTGACTGAACATGCAATGTACATCACAATTAATGACATCATCCTCAATGAAGGCACAGAGCACGAAGCGCGCCGTCCATTCGAAGTGTTCATTAACTCCAAGAACATGGATAACTTCCAATGGGTAGTCGCGCTAACGCGGCTAATCTCAGCGGTGTTCAGAAAAGGCGGCGACACCACTTTTATGGTAGAAGAACTCAAAGCCGTATTCGACCCAAAAGGCGGCTACTTCAAACCGGGCGGCATTTTCATGCCCTCAATCGTAGCCGAGATCGGCCATTGTATTGAACGCCATATGCAAATGATCGGCATGATCTCATCAGACAAGCTCGACGACAGTCAAAAAGAATTTTTAGCAAAGAAGCGCGAAGAGATTGATGCCAAACAAGCAGTTGAAGATGGCGGCAAAAAAGAACAAGGCGCGTTTCCTGAGTCTTCTACCGTTTGTGCGAAATGTTCGACAAAGGCGGTTGTTTTGATGGATGGGTGTATGACTTGTTTGTCGTGTGGGGATAGTAAGTGTGGATAGGTGGCGCTGCTCCAAAAATGCTTATGCGTTTGTGGGCGATAAGCTGAGGTTCGTCACATACTAGAGTAAGCTCTTAGCCACTCGAATTTACAAGCCTAGTCATTGGCTGCGTTCGCCACGCTCAAATGCCTGACGCATCGCGAATATCGTTGAACCTGCGTTAGGTAATAGGCTGAGCGCAGTCATATTAGGTAATGCGCTTTCTTACTGAATATTTGTGTCATCCATGGGGCTTTTTAGGCTGTATCCATGTTTATGAAGCACATGCGTATATATCTCAGTGGTCGAGACGCTGGAATGGCCGAGTAGATCCTGAATCACCCGAATGTTTATGCCCGCCTCCAATAGTCTGGTCGCAAAGGTGTGTCGGAACGTATGCGGCGTCACTTCTTTGATTAGATAACAAAGCTTTACAGCGGCTCGTACATGGCGTTGAATCGATGAATCACTTATATGGTATCTAACTGGACGCTGAGCCTTCATGTCATAAGAAAGAGTGTCTGCCGGAAATAGATACTGCCATGGTAAAGCGCGCAAACGCGTATTAGCAAAATTGATTTCGTTCTCATCAGAGAATGCCCATCCATGCCCATTCGCTAGATCTACCTGATGCAATCGTTTCACAATTTCAATTTGAAATTTCAGCTCTTCTTGTAAGGTGGTTGGTAAAATCGTAAAGCGATTCTTACCACCTTTACCGTTTACCACAGCTAATTTATTAGCTTCAAAATCAATATCTTTTAGTCTTATCGAGAGAGCTTCGTTGACTCTGAGGCCACTACCGTAGAGCAATTGAACGACTAGTTTACAGGGTGGTTTTAAAGTGCTGATAATAGTGTGTGCCTCCGAGTGTGATAATACCGTAGGGAGCTTTGGCCCTCTCTTAGCACGTGTAATATTAAGTTCGCCCAGCGGGCTGTCCAAAAACTGGTTAAAGAGAAATGCCAAAGCATTGAGTGCGGATTTTTGAGTGTTAATTGTTACGCGCTCGACAACAACGAGATGATGCAAAAATTGCTCCACATGCTGTTTGCTCATCTTTTCTGGGTGAAGGAATTGATGAAACTTGATAAACCGCTTTATCCAGCTGCAGTAGTTCTTTTCTGTTGAAGCAGCAAGCCCTTTTTGTCTTACATAAGACCTTAGCTTATGCATGAATCTAATTGGTTTCTTTGGTAACGGCGGTCTATCTCCTGTAATGCGCGACATAATTCACTCCCTGAATTTGTTCTTAAGTAACGTTACCGTTATGATAGGCTAAATAATCAGGCTGACAAGATATTTTTTCTAGAACGCTAGGCTATATGCGCTTTTGCAGGAATGAGCAGGAAATAAATATCCCTGCACGCTGACTGGTTATTTGAGTAGGAGTAAAGACAAGACTATGAAATTAAAAGGAAATATTGGATGTTGTGCAAAAATATACCGGCACAAAATATACCGGCACGCTGCCGGTTATCAAAACTGTTAGGCATCTCATCGAAATTGGAGTTCTAAATGAGCGAAGAGCAAGTAAATGAAGACGTTGAATATGAGGCAAGGCTTCGTCGTCGTTTGAAGGTTCTGCAAGAGCAATTCAAAGCAGGAAAAGTAAAAATTGCCGAAGGTCTCGATGTTGAAAAAAGCCTTCTCGCTGTACGTGAAGGTCCAGATGGTGAAGTTGATTTAAGCACGGTTGATGGTTTGGTTCGTTCTATGGCATTAGCTGTTACAGCAATGCACGATAGAGAAGAATTAAAGAAAGAAGCTTCACTAAGTGAAATACAAAATATGTACTTCAAGTTTATTGAGGACAATTTTGGGCAATTCTATGAAATGATGCTAAAGCAAAACCTCACTCCCCATGATGTCGGTCGAGCATTAACTCAAAATGAAAAGTCTATTGATGGGTTTACGGAAAACCTAGACGAGTTCCTGAATGTGATAGATCAATTTTGGGAGGGGGTAGGCGAAATAGCTCATATTCATGTTGAAGATATGCATGGAAATATAAAGGGCATATTTGGCGGCGATCTTTTTCCTTCGCATGATGAAAACATAGCGTCAAAATGCGGAATATATGCAGACACAATTGTGTTACCTGATCCATTTTTACGTTCCAAACACATATTCGCAAATTATCCTAAAAAGGATCAAGCATACTATTTCATCAAGCATGCGATGAATATTCTTCAGTATAAGGATTTAGCTTGTGCTGATGTAGAAGTTCCGATCGTTGCAATTCTTCCAGATCAAGCAGCACTTCAAGAAGATGAGAGAGACTTCTTTCACTCATTAGGTAAGCAAGATTCGTTAGTTCACGCAGGAAAGCTATTTAATCGAAAATTCGATTCGTTTGAAGAGCTTATAGAGTTTGCACAAGAGCTTGATACTATAGAAAGAGCTGTAGCTGAAGTTGGCGATAAAAGCAGGTTTTTATTTGATACCGAGTGGACGGGTGATATAGCTTCTCAATTAGCTCAAGCTCTGGAGAGCGACCATTACAAGCCATTTGTAGATTCACCAGGTATGCTCCTAGCCTCTCAATCTCTCGGGCGTATGAGCGTCAGTAATGAGTTGCTAGTTAAATCCCGTCGCTTAAATGGTTCTCCTATTATTGATGCTCCAACCTCTTGGCAGTACCTCGTTTGGAAAATGGAATATGACGCTGAAAAAGCTGAGAGTGAGTTGCAGTCGGAAAATCTTCACGTTGTCAAAGGATTGAGCGATCTGGCAAATGGTGAAATGCAGTGGTTAGGAAATATCCCTCCGGAATCCCTAATTGAAATTCGAAAAGAAGGGGCTATGGATGAGATTCGTAATATTCTTGGGCAAGGTGTTAATGAGCTTATTGAAACAAACCCATCTAACTTTCATCGAAGTCGTGACCAGATATTTGACAATATAAATAATGCTTTTAGTCAGCATCAGAAAAATATTGATGAATTAACCGCCAAAAAGTGGAAATTCGCAGGCAAGGATATTGGCTCTTGGCTGGTTGTTGGCTCTCTTGAAGTTACTGCGGCTATTACTGGTGTACCTGTTTGGGGTATGGCAACAATTGCAGCTGATCAGGTTTTGGATGTCCCTAAACTAAAAGACATACCGCAGTCCATTCGTGATTTGTCTAACGAAAATGAAAAAATTAAGAAATCACCGGTGGGCATGCTGTTCAATATAAACAAGAAAAATGCTTAACGAATAAGGATAAGTCGTCGCGCAGCCGCGACTTCATCCAAGTGTTGAACAAGCCCGGACGACTCTCTATTAAGTAAATAAATCACCGATGTGTCCTTATGGTATTGCCGTTGCTGAGGATCAGCACGGTGCGTAGGCGAATGACTCCCTCACTCGTCGAGTGATGTTTTTTCGCTATTGCATAAGTTGACTTCCTCCTAAGTTTCGGTGACTGGTAAGCTAGTCAGGTTTTTGTTGTTAGCCGGTCTC
>Ga0316189_10001589_pt1 | contig 22527 bp, 17 predicted proteins | sample LowCovwburrow_MG_FD_204930 | JGI IMG/M metagenome (GOLD analysis project Ga0316189, IMG submission 204930) | Coastal sediment microbial communities from Maine, United States - Lowes Cove worm burrow | ecosystem: Environmental > Aquatic > Marine > Coastal > Sediment | place: USA: Maine... | reverse complement strand
CCGGCATTAGGAAGCCCCAATAAGCCGACGTCTGCCAACACTTTCAGCTCCAATCTCAGGGCACGCGATTCTCCAGGCTTGCCCTTAGTGATCTTCCTCGGAGCCTGATTAGTGCTGGACTTAAATGTAGTGTTTCCAAGCCCCCCATCGCCTCCATTTGCCACTACCACCTGCTCGCCTTCTGTTGTCAAATCTGCGATCAGCTCTTCTGTTTGAGCGTCATAAACCATAGTGCCTATCGGCACCTTGACCACCAAATCTTCGCCGCTTTGGCCCGTTTTCACTTTACCACCGCCGGTCTTACCGTTTGGCGATTGATAATGGCGAACAAAACGAAAATCGGCCAAGGTGTTTAGACCTGCTATCGCTAGCAAATAGACGCTACCACCGCGTCCTCCATCACCACCATCGGGGCCGCCTCTTGGGATGTATTTCTCCCTACGAAAGCTCATAGCCCCATTTCCGCCGTTTCCGGCTTGTACGCTTATCTCGGTTTCATCAACAAAATTCATGCTGCGATTTTAACTGGTTTGCTCGCAATTAGCTGCTTTATTGTCGGCATATCTTGAATTTGCAAGATACTCCTATGAGCATGCCAAGCGTGGTCCAGAAAATTGGAGAAAAGCTAGGCAGCAACCATCAATTAATGGAGCTTCAAGATACTCATGAGTAATTTTTTGCATAAGTCTCTTGATGAAATTTGATAGTTATTACATTATGGCAATACATCATATTTATTCGGACAAAGGGTGTATATAGGAGCCAGTGCGCAATAATAGTAGTTAATTGATATTTGTACTCAATAACAAGTATCAAAACCTATAACTACATCAAGCGGTCATAACTAGCAGACACATTAAGACTAAATGCCTGAGGGATATAATTTAGTCCGAATCAACTCACCTTAGGTACATGGTTCGGAGTTGTGACTCATTGTTTGGCGTATTTACTGGTCTATACGGAAAATTGAATACTGATGAAATCTGCACTCGGATACAAACCCTATCGCATCTATGCCTCTAAAACAACAATGAATGAAATGTGCTTGGTAAGCTTATAAAGTAGAACTATGAAAATTGATTCTGACAATCACAGAAAACCTTCGATCAACAATTCAAGGCACGGCCCTGATCGTAAGAAGATTTATGGCTTCGTGAATCACATAAACAATGTAGAGAAGAAAATAAAGACGCCTTTAGGCACACTTTTTATTTGCAGTATTCCCGGAGAAGACAAAAAGCAACCCCACCGAAACTACAAAAGCGGTGAACACATCGTGTCGGAGGATTTTGTCTTTGTGGGGCAGTACCAAAAGAAACTTTTCGTTATTGTTGGTGATGGGGTTACCAACAAAGGTAAAGACGGTAGAGAAGCGGCAAAATCCTGCTATGCGGTCACCGAGGCAATATGGAAATCGTCCGCAAAAATTAGTGCGGTTGATCTTTTTAAAAGGTGGCATGAAGCCATTGCAGAAAGCGAATTTCCAGAAGGGTCAGCCGCTGTCACTATCATTACGATCGAAGCCTGGTCAAATCCTAAAGCACCCAAAATTAAAGCCAAGGCAAAATTTTATTCATGTGGCGATGTCCAAGGTGCCATGCATACTGGTGCCTCGCGATTTACCGATACACCTTACTTTTCTACCCCGCTTCATCGGAAGGTTGAAAACAATAAGCTGTATAAGGCCGCCACCGGTCTGCGCTACTATAAACCGGATAGTAGCCCGACTTTATACTGTCACCCTGGAGATATACTGCACAACGCCACTGACGGTGTTGAGGATTTTAGCACGGCGGTAAAATCTGTGATGCAAAATGAAGACATTGCCTTTGATGAAGTACCCGTTCGCATACAAAGAGAGCTCTATCTTGCCACACTCGAAAAGAAATCTGAGCACACGCTCCTTACCAGCAAAGTTAAGGGCAAGGAAAAAATTAATCGTAATTTGTTTCAAAAATATGTTTATAGGGACAGCACTGACAACAAAGCCTCTATGTCAATAAAAGCCTTGGATGATCTAACCAGCGTTATATTTCAATTCAAGGCTTAGCCGGGATCTGCTTCCGAGCCGGCCATGTGGCGGATCAAACCGTGAAACGCTTGAATGGTCGTCTTATCTCCATCGATTACTCGTGACACATCGCGCGCGATAGGCATCTCCACACCCATTTTGGCGGCTAAGGCCATCACTGTAGGTGCACTTTTCACTCCCTCTGCCACCATCACCATCTCTTCGATTATTTCGTCTATATGGCGGCCCTTGCCTAATTGAATACCCACATGATGATTGCGACTTTGAGTACTGATACACGTAGCCAACATATCGCCCATTCCTGCAAGCCCTGCAAAGGTCTCCGCTCTTCCGCCTAATGCCACCCCGAGCCGAGTTACTTCGGCTAAGCCGCGCGTGATTAAAGCTGAACGAGTGTTGTCGCCTGCCCCAAGTCCAACGCCCATTCCCACTGCGATGGCAATAATGTTTTTTAGCACACCACCTAACTCACAGCCTACGACATCATCATTTGTGTAGACTCGGAATAGCCCGCTATTAAACACTTTCTGCAACTGCCGCATAATAATTTCGTCTTCCATGGCGATGACGCTTGCAGCAGCCTGACCGGCCATAATTTCGCGCGCCAAATTGGGGCCAGTAAGAACTCCAACGGGATGGCCCGGCAGTACTTGCTGAATCACTTCGGTCATTCTTAAATCAGTACCCTTTTCCAACCCCTTAGTCAGACTGATAACTGGCACCCAGGCGCGAATGTGTGGTTTAATATTTTCCAGAACATCTCGGAACGCATTTGAAGGCACGCCCATGACTAACACATCAGCGTTGCGCACTACATTTTCAAGTTTCGAATGAGCTGTTATCCTGTTGGATAATTGCACGCCAGGCAAATATTTTTCGTTAGTATGGTGTTCATTAATTTCCTGTACCGTATCCTCATCTCTGGCCCACAACTCAACATCTGTGTTGCGCGCAACCAATGACGCTACTGTGGTTCCCCATGAACCTCCACCTAATACACTCACTCGCAAATCAGTCATATAAATATCGCTCCTCTTCGATAAACAAAATCAATAATCTATGTCATTCGGCATGGCCAAAGCACGCACCTGCTCTAACCGATGCGCAAGTACCCTGAAGTTTTTGCTAGCAAGCTTGCGCCGTTCAAGTAAGTCCGGGCTGCCAACCTCAACTAGGCCATAACTGTCTAATAGCTTAAAACCATTTTTAAACAAAATCTGCCCAAGAGAGGCCTTGCTGCTAACTCGACGCTGTAGGTAGGCCTGTCTTCCATACTTAAATGAAGCAGCAACAGTGGCTTTCTCATCCAGAGTTTGATTAACTTCTAGATTAGCAAAAACATCTGCCACAACACGATAAGCCTCGATATAGGGCCGCAATGTGCTGTGCGCCACAAGCGGTGTCATTGATCGCAATAGCTTAGCGCCGTACTCTGGCTGATCACTCAATTTTTGCTCCCATTCGGCATCAAAAAACTCCATTTCGCCACGGATATCATTGTTGAATTCTTCGGTTGGAGAATAGAAAAATTCAAATTTAAACATATCCCGTAAGCGGTTCGCTTCAGACCAAAATTCTTGCACTGCATTGTCTGCATGGGCATTGGCGTGGAGCATTGCTAATTCAGAAATCGCTTTAGTCACAAAATGATGAACGATTGTATTGCGATAGTAACTCGCCAACATATGCTGATCTGCTGCAACCGCATAAACCGTTTCCGGGCCTTCGTCATACCTTTTTATCAGCTTGGAGCTGACCATAGCGTCAATCAACTCACGCGTATGCTTAATGTTGTCATCATCAAAATCGCTGGTAAATCGAACATCTCGATGCTCAGCCCATGTTTTCAGCGCGAGGACACCATCTCTGAGCTCTGTAATAGTTTGAGCGCGTGGCGCTGTGCCCAACAAAGACAAGGACATTAATGAAGTAAGCGTGATGGGGGTAACACGGTTTGCCTCAACACCCACTTTAAATGCTGTTTTAGCTAAGGCCAGCCGATCATCATTGATCTCAGACTTATTGACGATTACGGGCTCTCCAAAGTCTACATATATTCGCCCCAGAGGTTGGCGTAATCTGCGTAAATAGCTGATAAACCAACTGAGCGATTCTGGTCGTTTTATGGCGCCACTTTGTTCCGCGGCGTAGTCCTTGACGTCATTAATCAGATCGTAATTGATGGCAATTGGAATGATGTACAACTCATTAGCATCTGAGGCAGACATGGCTTCCATTACGTACTTTAGAATGCCAAATCTTGGAGGCATAAGCTTGCCTACCCTGGATCGAGTACCTTCGAAAGACCAAGACAGCGGAAATCGTTTTTCCAGCAGGTAGGCCAAGTAGTTGCGCAACACCATTTTGTATAGGGGGTTGTCTTGGAACGAACGCCTAATAAAAATTGCACCTGAACGACGCGCCAAAAACCCCAGTCCAGCGAAGGCCATATTAATGCCACCAATGGTGTGTGGTGTCGGGAAATCGTTCTCAAACATCATGGCATGCATTGCCATAGCATCTATATGCGTTTTGTGTGTCCAAAGTATTGCGGTCGGGTGTTCACGTACGATATACCTAAACCTATCTACGCGATCTTGGTCAATCACCATCTCACTTTCGTAACCCAAAGAGATAACTTTGCGAGTAAAACTAGCCATCACATCTTGCCAGAAATTATGCGGCACAGATACCAGCTCTTTTAATATCGGCAGGGCTTCATTTCTAAGCTCTGTTTCGGACCGACTTGTGTCAGCAGCAACCGCTAAAATACCCTCTTTATAACGATTGCTTGCTCTAATTTGTTTGGCTACCTGACGCGGAATTTTGTATCGACTTCCGCGCATTCGGCGCTCAGCCACTTCAAGCGCTAAGCTAGCTCGCCCAGCAATGTACTCAGCCAAATCCTTATCAACAGGTGCGTTTTTTTGACGCTCGGCGAATCCATTTTGAAGATCTTTTAGAGTCGCTGGCTTACCCAGTATGCATTCTGCTCGAGATGGATCACTATTAACAATTCTTTTGGCCTTCAACGAGTTGGGACGCCTTGGATTACCCCACAGCAAATCTCTAAACCGCGGCTTACTATCCAAACCATCAAAGGCAGTTTTCCACACCACTCGCACCGGAACAATAAGCGTAGAGTCACTCAAACTAAGTGCTGCACTTAGTTTATCAGTGGGGATATTTTCAGGATCATGTGCAATTGGCACATTTACTCTGTGCACTATGCCCTCATAGGATGCTGATCGTTGTGAATCATCCAACCACTCATTCAACAGTTTTTCTTCAACATTGTGATTGGTATCTAGAATAAAAAGAACGCTATCAGAATCAATCTGCTGCCAGGGGTTATTTACCATTTATTATCTACCTTTGCGCTTGGAAGGGGGCTTGGTGTCTAGCGACGCTTTAGTTTTTGTTTTTTTCTTGACAGGCATTTTCACCTTAGCATTTTTAGTAGGGATTTCAATATTTGCTGCTTTGGCAGAAACCTTCATCGGCGTTGATTTCGATTTTCGCCGCCTAGATTTGGCAAGCTTAGAATCCGTTGCTTTCTTGCTAACCGCTTGCTTTACAGTTTTAGCCAGTTCGCCACTTTTGGCTTTAGCTCTGCTAATTGTCTGAGTGTTAGTTTTACCAATAGTTTTAACTTTACGTACGGGCTTTTTCTTTACCTTAGCGCTAGGCTCAGACTTAATCTCTAACCCAGGTCGTTGATGCTGCATTTGGTCTAACTCAAGCAGAAAAAGGTCTCTGACTTCATCTACATGCTGGGAAATTGTTGCTGGTGTCCAGTCGCTGGTAGCAACCGCAGGCAATACCGTTACCTTGACTGTAGCCGGACGCATGACGTAGTCACCTCTATGAGCAACATCTATGGCATTGTGAATAACGATCGGGACTATCGGCACTCCAGCTTGCATCGCGAGATGAAAAGCCCCTTTCTTAAATCGTCCCAGATTTGTCGAGGTAGAACGCGTTCCTTCCGGGGCCAAACAAACTGAAAGGCCTTTCTTGCGCATAACATCGACTAGCGGCTGCATTGCTTCAACTGCCGAAGAGGTATTTTCACGATCGATTAATACCGTGCCGCCAAGCTGCATAATCTTGCCCAAAATGGGGATATTAGCTATCTCCTTTTTTCCTACTCCAGCAATATCACGTCTTAGCAAAGCGGGCACGATAATTGTGTCCGCTTGGCTTTGGTGGTTGAACACAAATACACAGGGTCTATTATTCCAAACATGTTCTTCACCAGTGACTGAAAGCTCTATTCCAGCTATCGCCGTTGCTGTATCGGCAAATAGCGAAACTGAGAAATTTCTTGCTTTTTGCACTGAACCGGTAAGTGCATACATTGGAAGCGCCGCCAAGGCAGAAGTGATCATGGTGCTTTGTGCTGCTAGTGTCCTTACATAATCTCGAATTCCAGTGCTGCCTCGACTGCTAAAGTCTTGCACCGGCCAGCCTCGACCTAAGGCAATTCGCCGCAATCTAGAATTTGGATTCAGGGGTCTTGGGTTGCCAACATATTCAAGCAGTTGTATATCCTCATCGCTGTCGGTATAGAAAAAGCTGGTCTCAGCCTGTAAACCATATTCCGCAATCAGCTGCTCAGCAGCATGGACTTTACCCATACCATAGCAAGTCGGCCGCACCACCTCGCCAGTGAACTTGCCATCAACAATCTCCAAGTGCGTACACTTTACATGTTTAATGCCGAGTTCTCTGGCTGCTGGAGCTACTTGATAAGGGGTTGCGGCCGAAATCAGGGCGACAGTGTGACCCTTCTTTAAATGTGCCTCAATAAGCGCTCTTGACTCTGGATATACTAGCTGAGCAATATGCTTCTTATACAAATTCTCCCCAAACTCTAAGTACTCCCGCTCTTCTTTACCTCTCAAATATCCTGAGGTTTCAGTCATCATGGCAGAGAAACCCATGTTACCCATACCAAACTTGGCCATAGTGCCAACTAGCTCTGGTAACTGCTGGGCCTTAACATCGCCACGCTTTAGCTGCTCGCGTAAATACGTAATAGCTGAATAACCGTAGATCACCGTACCATCAAAGTCAAAGAAGGCCCCAATTTGAGGGCCTTCAGGCAAGCTTCTTACTTCTTTAATAACTTTATCGTAGAGTCGCATTAGAACCGCAGCTTATAATTTATAGGAGACTGCTTCCAATAGTACCGTATAGGCCAGTATTTACAAGAACCACAATGCCCCTATATTCGCTATGTCCATGCTTTGACTTCTACTTACTGCCGCATATAGAGTAATATAGGTGCCCGACAAATGATTTAACAATAGTTTGAGAACAACCATGCAGCAACTTTCCGCACAAGATGCACAATTTTTATATATGGAAACCAACAAGAGTTCGTCGCATGTGACTTCGGTGGCGATCTTTGACCCATCGACTGCACCCGGCGGAACAGTTCGCTTCAAACAGATCATTGAGCACGTTCAAAGCAGGTTGAACACATCGCCCATCTATAGAAGACGAATCTTTCATGTGCCGCTTGAACTGGATTACCCGTATTGGGTGGACGATGAACATTTCGATATTGAATATCACATCCACCACGGTCGGCTGCCACATCCCGCCGACTGGCGACAGCTTTGTATTCATCTAGCGCGGTTTCATTCACGGCCATTAGACTTGCAACGCGCGCCATGGGAAATGTACGTGATTGAGGGCCTGGACAATGTCGAAGGCATTCCAAAAGGATGCTATGCCATGGCCACTAAAATTCACCATGCTGCTGCAGATGGAGCCGCGATAATTAATTTTTTTGGTGGCCTGCAGGACATAGACGCGAAAGGCACTCCAGCTATGCCAAATGCGCAAAAAGTAAGCTCCGCCAGATATGAAAAACCTAGCCCAGTCCAAATGTCGGCTCGCAGTTTAATCAACACTGCCAGATCACCGGTAAAAATTGCAGATACGCTTTATCGAAATGCGCCAGCAATCGTGCAGTCCATTCGCAAAAATTTTTTGGATAAACGTAAAGATGAAAAGCAATCCGTACCCAACACGAGGTTTAACCTAGAAACATCACCGCATAGAATGTTTGATGCGACCACCTTTAAGCTTGCTGACTTTAAACCGATTCGTAGTTTGGTGGCCGGAAGCACTATCAACGACGTAGTGTTGGCTGTCAGCAGCGGCGCTTTGAGAAAGTATTTATCACATCATAAGGAACTGCCATCTGAAACTTTAAAAGCATTTGTTCCGGTCAATGTTCGACCTGAAAAGAGCAAACTTTCAGACAGCGAAGAACCTGGCAACAACATCTCCACCATGGCACCAGCGCTGCATACCAATATCGAGGACCCGCTTGAGCGGTTTGCGGCTATCTATCAGGAAACAAAAGACCATAAAGCTGCAAAATCAGGGATCTCTGCAAGGTTGATGACCGATATCACGCGACACGTACCTTCCAGCACACAACTGCTTGCTGCACGCATGCTGATGACCTCAGACTTAGCTGGCCGTATGACCAATGTCTGTATTTCCAACGTGCCCGGACCGGCCATTCCAATGTATATGAATGGTGCTAAAAACATCAGCGCGATGGGCTTAGGACCCCTAGCCGATCGCATGGGCTTATTTATTGCGGTAACCAGCTATGACGGCAAAATGACCTTCAATGTGACCTCCTGCAGACGAACCCTTCCAGACATCGAGTTCTTCATTGAGTGCATTGTCGAAAGTTTTAATGAATTGAAACAACTAGCTCAAACAAGCGAGCGCGCGGATAAGCGCAAGAAAGCCTCTAACAAAAGCATTAAAAATAAGACTGTTAGTAAAAAGAAAGCCACCACTAAACCACCGGTGATGCCAAGCAATCGAAAGAAGCGGAAAAAGAAGCCAAGCTCGGCGGTAGCAAAAAAAACCAGCGTAAAAAAGGTATCTGCAAAAAAATGACGACTAAGCAAGCATTGGGCCATCGCGAACTAGGTAGAGAGCTCTGGTAAGCGGCTGCGTTTATTGGTCAAGCATTAACGCCATGTCTTTCTGCTTGGCTAATTGATACTTTGGCCTGCTCCGCAACCCTTCGACATAGGCATTAAAATTATCTGTTTCTTTAATACTTCCAAACTGCAAGCCAAAATCTACTTGACTCCCAACATAGATATCCGCTGCACTGAAGGAGTCTCCGGCAACGAATTGGCGTCCAGCCAAATGCTGATCGAGAACACTTAGCACTAGATCATAGGTACCATAGCCGGCCGTGCGCTGTTGTTCCTGGTCGGTAGTGAAGCCAAGATTGTTGTTAGTAATGCCGCTTTCAAAGGGCCCAGCGGCAAAAAACAACCAACGATAATATTCACCTCTATTCTCGGTGGCTGGAGCTAGGCCTGCGTCTGGAAAGCTATCCGCCAGATAAGCACAAATGGCTGAACACTCGGTTACGATCGTGTCGCCATGCTTAATCGCGGGGACTTTGCCCATAGGATTGATTTGCAAATACTCCTCAGACTTCATGTCCGGCCCATATTCAACGACCTGTTGCTGATACTTAGCGCCGCTCTCTTCCAACATCCATCGTACTATCTGTCCCCTAGACATCGGGTTTGTATAAAAAATCAATTCGCGGCTCATCATGGGACTCCTATTAGTTTTGTTAACGGCATTGGGGCTACACCCAACGCCTATCGACCGCATACTTCACCAGTCCAGCCGCAGTCTTAACGTTCAACTTTGTCATAAGGCTCTTACGATAAGTGCGGATGGTCTCAATACTCAAATACATCTGATCAGCGATTTCCTTGTTGGTACTCTCTAGTGCAATCAATTTTATTATGTCTCTTTCGCGCTGACTTAAACCAACATACTGACCATCCATTATTTTGTCAGTGAAGTTATATCCCTTATCAACCGCTTGCTGCGCGGCAGGACTCAGGTAAGTACCGCCTTTTCTCGCGATTCGTAAAGCTATTTCGATCTCGTTTACATCTGCATCCTTGAGAATGTAAGCGGAAGCCCCTTCGATTAACATGCTATTGATGTATTCAATTTCACGCAGCCGAGAATGCGCCACAATGACCTGAGCCGGATAGAGCTTATGAACTTCTCGAGTAGTATCAATTCCATCCATTTGATCAAGGCTCACATCTAGCACAAGTATATCTGCACTATTGTTTTCCAACCATGCCAACACCTCTGTGCCAGTTTTAACATATGCGATTACTTCAAATTCTGTATCGCGCAACAACTCGCTTAGTCCGGTTGCGACTAATTCAAGCTCATCGGCGACTAAAATAGTTGTTGTTGTATTTTGTTCTGGAATCATGGTTATTGAACCCGGATTATGCATTAGGGATCGTTGCGAGAAGGAAAAGAGCAAAGAAAACAAGGGCTTTCGAAGGATTATTTGGCGATGCCATAGTCACTCTATGGTGAGCGAAATAATTCGAGAAAGTCATTGTTTTCAAAGCTACTTTCATTCGTACGACTGCATGGAGCAGGAGGTAGGGCAACGCAGGAGCTGTTGCCGAGTAGATTTCTAATGCATAATCCGGGTTGAAAACGAATTCTGCTTGAATGGTTATGGATTCCTAGGATTGATGCAAGCATAGAATCTACCCACTTTCATTATCAATTACAATCAATTGCAGATTTTTGTACACTTAATGAGGCTGTCGGATAATGAATTATGCTAGTACGAAAGCACCACTTCGGCCTATTTTTCCGAAAATTTTCGAGCAATGGAACAACCATTAGGTCTCAAATTATCAAATAATTAGTCTCAAACTCCCACTTTCTCGTGACGCAAATCATTATCCGACAGCCCCTTAATTTAAGTCACTGAGCCAAATGCTTACAATTTCGTTTTTTTAGGTCAGAATCAATCCTTGAGGAGCCTCTGATCAAGTCTAAATGATCTCTGGCTTTCAAGCTGATTCACAATCGAGGCATGGTTTTGCAGACATGGCCAGTCACGTCAAGAAACCATAACAAAGAGTGTGGGTCAGCTTGAAAGCCCCGCAGGGCAGAGTAGCGACGTGCAAGGCTTAAAGTGCTCGTCTACGTTGTTACTGTTTTCATTAAGGACTATGGTCACCACGAAGTGGCCATTAACTTCAAACTGCGCCTAGCAGCTGAACGCTTGAAGTCTTGCAGAGGCCGTTTATACTTGATCAGAGGGTCCTTAATCAAACATTGCGATAACAAATGTCGAAATTCACTTTATTTCTCGTGCATGGAATTGGCGTTCATCGGAATGCCAGTTGGGCCGATGAAACTGCCACGTTGCTAGAGCAAGCTTGGCAACAGGATGTATCGATTTCCGGAAAGTCCAAACACTTTAACGATTTCTTCCAGATAGAACCCATTACTTATGATGAAGTTTTTGAGGATTATCTGGATGATTTTTCTGACTTGGGTACAGCCGTATTCACTGATTTACTCGATCTAAATAAAGCCGAGAAGCAGCAATTGTCGGAAACCCTCATTCAACATGACATCATTGATAGACATTTTTTATGGTCATATATAGTCGATGTCATACTCTACAAAATGCCTTTGGTACGAGAACAGATAAATGCCTTGGTGGCAAAACAGCTTTATCAAAAAATATCGCAAGGCAGTACCAGTGACAATTTTGGCGTCATTGCACATTCGCTTGGAACCCGGGTCATCAACGACACTTTGCAACGAATAAGAACTGAGCAAGCTGATCAGAGCAATTTTTATCAGCAAGGGTATAAATTAAAATTCCTTATCCAAATATCTGATGTGACCGATCTATTTGGTTTACCCTTGAATAAAGACAAGCACCCGCCCAAAAACGTGTTCCCCAGAGGCACATTTGATTACTTCAGGACCATTTCCAATCGATTTGACCCCATCGCAAGAATGATTCCAACTCGTCTCGACCATTGGCCCGAGGGCAGGAATGCCGAGCATTATATGGGTCGAGAGATATATAAAGATATTCTGGTTGAGCACGTGCATGAAACCAATGTGCATGGTCTTACTCACTATATGTTGCACCCTGAGGTGACAGATGAAATATTTGATTTATGCGGCTTCGGACGTTATCTAAGCGCTCGCGAAACTCGTAAAGCGGCGTTTCCAGCAGTCGGCCCTCATGTTGAACCTGGCTTAAGAAATGCCTTAACGTCATTATTGTCAGATGCCGTCGCCTTAGCTGACAATAGTTGGCAAACCTATGTAAATCTAGTCATTAGATTTGGTGAATTTTCCAGCGCTCAAAATCAACCAACAACAGCTAAGAAAACGGCTAAAAAGCAGGACCACTTAGCATGAAGCTATTTTTCCGATCAGTGATTATGTTGCTGATTACAATTACCAGCAATGGTTATGCCTGTTCATCTTCATCAACACCGTTGCTTAAGCTAAATGTGCCAGCAAGCTTGACGAAGGAACAGGCAACCCAGCAATTGGATCAATGGCTGCTGTCCCTATCAGCCAAACATGCCACCAATACATCTAAGCCTGAACCTACTCTCGAACTAATCAATTGCTATTTAACTGAAAAATCGGTCAGCTCACCAAAATTATCGACGGTTGCACCCGCACTGGACAACATTGCAAGCCTCATAGTCAACGCCCAGACAGTGGAGCAAAGAGATAGCGCAATCATCAGCCTCAACCGTACTGTGAATCGAGATGCAGGTAGTGGTTTTGTACAATTCCCAAACGGGGCTGACTCCACCATCGAAATTGACCTTTATCAAGACTTTGTAAATTCAATCTGCACTGATTCATCCAGTTCAGCCTGTAGCGAAGCCTTTTCGCTGGCTGCCCACCTCTGGTGGTTCGCTGCTTACTATCGCAGCATTCCTGATTTTTACAATGATGAAAATATAATTAGTAGCCTAGCCTTTAACGATCGTCTCAACAAGAAATGGTTGTCCTACAAAAATGATACAATTCTGCTTTGGCCGCAGGAAGTACTGCTAAACTCCTTGGTCTTCAAACAACAAGAACGTGGTTTCACAAAACCACCATCCTACAAGCTGCTAAGCCTTCGCCCATCGATTGGGCTTAGCTATCTGTCTGACCAAAGTCACCATATTCAACCAACCTTGAATATTGACCTATTGGGAATTTATTGGTGGAAGTACGGCGGTGACAATGGTGTCACAGCGCAATCAGGCAAAGGCCTTGCCACCACCCTTATTTGGGATGGCAGTGATACTGCATTCGGACTGACCTATCACCACAATCCCAAATGGTCGGCGACCATCGCCCACGGCAAGGATAATGATCTAGTACTATCTATTAGTTTTCAGTTAGCACATTGGTTGCTGTAGGCACTAAGCAAAAATTGTTTATAATTTGCGCATAGTTCTAATTTGCTTTTATGTAGACTACGCGGTAATTGTTTTAGTTTGCTGATAAAGCGATCTCCCAACATTAACCAATAAGGTGGAACATTATGAAATTGATATTCAAACCAGCCCTAACCGTTATCATAAGTGCTTTTCTCATGATCCCAGTTATTTCTTATGCCGAACATCATGCGAAAATGGAAGAGAAAAAGGCGACCTCACTGGACGCCATTTTGAGCGCACAGGATCAAGATGTGCAAGCGCGATTTGCCTTCAGACATCCCAGACAAACGATTGAGTTCTTTGGCATTGAGCCAGGAATGAAGGTCCTAGAAGCATTACCTGGTGGCGGATGGTATACCAAGATCTTGCTACCCTACTTAGGTCAAGATGGACACATTCTTGGCGTAGATTACGATATCGAAATGTGGTCGTATTTTGGTGGTTTCGCTGATGAAGTATTCCTTGAGAAGAAGAAAAGCTGGCCTGAAACCTGGGCAGGAAAAGCGCAAGCCTGGCGCGGTGAACACGACGCATCAGTGTCAGCAGCTACTTTTTCAACAATTCCTGCAGAGTCTGAAGGAACGCTAGACGCCGTATTGTTCATTCGCGCCATGCACAACCTCGCGCGCTTTTCAGATAAAGGTAATTATCTAGGTGATGCTATTGACGCTTCATTTAGAGCACTGAAACCTGGTGGCATTGCCGGAATTGTTCAGCATGAAGCACGTCAAGACCGCCCTGACGACTGGGCCAATGGCAGTAACGGTTATTTGAAGAAGAGCATGTTGATAGCCGCTATGGAGAAAGGTGGTTTCGAATTCATGGGCGAGTCTGATATTAATAGTAACGCCAAAGATCTAGCTGGCGAAGGCGATATGGTGTGGCGTCTACCCCCTACTTTCGCCACCTCAGGTGAAAATCAGGAACTAAAAGCCAAGATGGTCGAAATTGGTGAATCCAACCGAATGACACTAAAGTTCCGTAAGCCAATAAATCAGGAATAATATGCCGAGGATCATTCATTTAGCGCTAGCATTTGTAGCCGCCGTAGTGCTTACCGCCGTGCTTTCTTCGATTTTTTCAACGCAGTTTGTGATCGCCGGTTTACAAGACCTCGGCGTGGATATTCCGCTTAGGGTTCGCTTCAAAATGACGCTCGGCGATTTATCTATCTTGGAGACTTTACTAATGGTGATTTCAACGTGTTTTTTGATTGCTTTTTTGATTGCTGGACTGTGCTCTAGCAAACTCAAGGGCAATCGCATCGCATGGTATATGGCAGCCGGAGCCAGTGCTTTTTTTGTCACATTTTTGGTGTTAGAGGCGGTGTTGCAGTTAATGCCGGTTGCTGGCGCCAGAACTGGCTTTGGCTTGTTTACCCAAGCCATCGCCGGTCTGATTGGCGGCTATGTCTTTGCGCGTCTAACTCCGAAAAACTGTCTAACTCCGACCAACGATGCTACAAACAACGCCAGTCAAGGAGAAGCTTAATGCATGCTGGAAAATCCTTACTGCTGCGGGGCAGCCTTTGCTTGTCTATTTTACTGTCATTTTCGACGGTAACAGCGCAAGTTGCTGACCAACTGCAAAAAAAGCCCTACAAAATTGACACGCTGGTCCAATCCTTAGATTCCCCTTGGTCATTGGCATTTCTACCAAATGGTGATTACTTAATCACCGAACTAGGAGGCAAACTACGCAGAGTAAAGGATGGAAAATTGCTGGAGCAGGCCATCAACGGTGTACCAGCTGTATATTATGCCGGGCAAGGCGGTTTATTCGACGTGGTGGTTGATCGCGAGTTCGCCAGTAACCAAAAAATCTACTTAAGTTTCGCCTTTGGCGATGCCAATGGCAACGCGACACGCTTGATAAGTGCAAGGCTGCTCGACGATTCACTTGTCGACATTAAGGTGCTTTTCACCGCTAAACCTCTTAAACAAACGCCCCACCACTATGGTGGTCGCGTAGTTCAGCTCAGCGATGGAACACTACTATTAACCGTAGGCGATGGCTTCAATTATCGAGAACAGGCGCAAAAACTCAATAGCCATCTCGGCAAGATCATTCGCATTAATCAAGATGGCAAAGCACCTGCAGACAACCCTTGGGCGAACGATGGCAATGCGTTGCCCCAGATATGGTCAATTGGACACCGTAATGAACAAGCCTTAGTTTTGACTCCAAATGGGATTGTTTTTGAGAACGAACATGGACCTAGGGGCGGGGACGAAATCAATATTATTCGAGCCGCAAGCAACTATGGTTGGCCAGTGATTACCCAGGGCATCGATTACAACGGTGCCAGCATTACGCCCTACACCGAATATGCTGGCATGCAGCAACCCTTGGTTAGCTGGACGCCCTCAATCGCTCCCGCTGGGATGACCTACTACACAGGTTCGCAGTTTCCTGAATGGCAAGGCGATTTATTAGTGGTATCCCTAGCACAGAAATCCGTTCGGCGAATTGACCTCGACGGAGAGTCTGTCAAAACAGATGAACGACTATTCCCGGAACTTAATCAACGCATGCGTGACATTCGTACCGGACCCGATGGCAGCATCTACATATTAAGTGATGGTGCCAATGGCCAATTACTCCGTATTTCAACTAATTAACTCTTGTATATTTTGACAAATCAAACCGTAATAAACGCCCCGTTGCTGGGTACCGTGGCTGCTCTACTAGTTGAGGAAGGCAATACCGTTACTGCTGGCGACACGCTCGTAATCTTAGAAGTGATGAAGGTTCAGACCAGTATAAACGCCCCGCATTCAGGTGTGGTCTCAAAAATGTTAGTTGAATTGTACGCAATGGTGGAGAAGGGAACACCTCTACTTAGCATTGAAGCAAAGCAAAACAACGACAATATCGAGCAAGAATCAACTCCTTCCAACGCCGCCTACAGTGACACAATGCTCGTGGAATTCCGCGCCCGGCAAACTAAAACTTTGGACTCGCAGCGCATTCAAGCAAGGGACAAACGCCACCAGCGGGGCAATAGAACTGCTCGCGAAAACCTTGCGCATTTATGTGATCCCGACTCATTTCACGAATATGGTCAACTCGCAGTAGCGGCCCAGCGTGGTCGAACCGATTTCGAAACCTTGCAAAGCAAAACAGCCGCCGATGGCATTATTACCGGTATTGGCAATGTGAACTCAGCTGAGTTCTCTGAATCAAATACTAAAACCGCCATCGTGGTTAATGACTACTCAGTGTTGGCTGGTACCCAAGGTTTCTTTCACCACATGAAACTCGACCGAATACTGGAGGTGGCAAAACGGCAATTACTACCAGTAGTCATGTACAGTGAAGGAGGAGGCGGACGCCCAGGCGATACTGATGTCACGGTAGTTAACTCTGGACTGCAATGCGCATCTTTTTCATCTTGGGCTGGGCTCGCGGGGGTAGTACCTCGAGTTGCAATTGGCAATGGTTATAATTTTGCAGGTAATGCGGCTCTTTTTGGTGCTGCCGACATAACTATTGCAACCACCAATTCATGGATAGGCATGGCTGGCCCCGCCATGATTACAGGCGGTGGCTTGGGCCAGTTCAAAGCCACCGACATTGGCCCAATAGAGGTGCAATCCGCAAATGGTGTGGTGGATATCGTGGCAGACGACGAGCAGCATGCCACTGAACTCGCAAAAACATGCCTTGGTTTTTTCCAAGGCAAAACAACTGATTGGAAAAGTCACGAGCAAAGCACTATTGCTGATCACCTGCCGAGTAATAGGCGTTTTGCGTATCAAGTAAGAGATATAATTACCACCCTTGCCGACCAGGACTCCTTCATAGAGTTAAAGCCAGCCTATGGCGGTGCAATTGTCACCGGCTTGGCACGACTGGAAGGTATTCCGGTAGGCATTATGGCCAACGACTGCAATGTTCTCGGCGGCGCTATTGATGTGCCCGCGGGTGAGAAGGCCGCTGATTTTATGCAATTGTGCAGTCAGTTCTCCATCCCTATACTATCACTATGTGACACCCCAGGCTTTATGGTTGGCCCAGAGCATGAGGAACTTGGAGCAGTACGCAGACTGGCTAAGATGTTCACCGCAGGCGCGCTGCTGACAGTACCCATGTTCGCCATTGTACTTAGAAAATGCTATGGCCTTGGCGCACAGGCAATGGTTGGCGGTAGTACAAGTAGGCCCGATTATATTGCATCTTGGCCGACTGGTGAGTTTGGCCCTATGGGGCTCGAAGGCGCGGTCGAACTTGGTTTCAAAAAGGAATTGGATGCACAGACTGACCCGAAAAAAAGACAGGCACTATTCGACCAATTATTAGCACAGCAATACGCTCGTGGACAGGCTAGCGAAGTTGCAACATCATTGGAGATAGATGCCGTTATTGAACCCAGCACTAGCCGTGCGCAAATCATTTCAATGCTGAAATCCTTTGATGAATAGCTATCGCCATATTATGAAACATGCAGTCGAGGCTGTTTTATGATCTCACGAAAGCTCGTGGGCTTTATCGTCACAAGTGTTTTCGCATTGAGTAGCTTGCCGCTACGAGCTATAGAAAGTGGCGTTGACCAAAAAATTGATGCGTTACTCAAGCCAGTCGCTGATTTTTTTATAAGTATTATTTTCTTTTCGGTTTCTGTTGCAGGCGCCAACGTGCCGCTGATTGTGGTTTGGTTGATCATCGCAGCACTGTTCTTCACCTTTTATTTCAGCTTTGTAAATTTGCGGGGTTTCACCCATTCGATCAGAGTAGTGCGCGGTGATTTTTATGATCCAAATGACCCTGGAGAAGTATCACACTTTCAGGCTCTAACCACCGCTATTTCGGGAACAGTTGGCTTAGGCAATATCGCAGGTGTTGCCATTGCGGTTTCGATCGGCGGCCCTGGAGCAACATTTTGGATGATGGCAGCCGGCCTATTAGGTATGTCCACTAAATTTTTGGAATGCTCGCTAGGCGTTAAATATCGTCAGATTACGCCAGAAGGAAAAGTACTTGGCGGCCCAATGTACTATCTCAGTGCAGGCCTAGCGGAGCTGGGACACCCACGTCTAGGTAGAGGCCTAGCGGTGTTTTTTGCAATTTGTTGCTGCGTCGCATCTCTGTGTGGCAGCAATATGCTGCAGTCAAATCAAGCCTACCAACAGTTCGCATATGTTATGGGGGGAGACACTAGTTTTTGGGCGGACAAAGGCTGGCTCTTTGGCTTCATACTAGCGATTATAATTGGCGTGGTGATCATTGGTGGCATCAAAACAATATCCAAAGTTACTTCAAAAGTTGTGCCTCTAATGGCCGGAATTTATTTGAGCGCTGCGCTATTCATTTTAGCTGCCAATTTTGACCAAATACCAAATGCTTTTGTTCTAATCTTTAATGGCGCGTTTAACCCTGAAGGCGTTGTTGGTGGCATCATCGGCGTAATGGTCCAAGGCTTTAAACGCTCCACTTTCTCAAATGAATCTGGCATGGGAGCCGCTGCTATCGCACATGCCACAGCATCAACTAAGGAGCCTATTCGCGAAGGCTTTGTCGCTCTAATCGAACCGTTTATTGATACCGTTGTCATCTGCACCATCACAGCCCTGGTAATTGTTATTACCGGCGCCTATATTGGGGTTGAGGGAATAGACGGGGTCGCAATGACCTCACGTGCCTTCGAGAGCGTTATATGGTGGTTCCCCTATGTTTTAAGTTTTGCAGTTTTAATGTTCGCCATTTCAACCATGATCTCATGGGCCTATTACGGATCTATCGCCTGGAGTTACTTGGTAGGTGAAAGCAGGGCTATGGATCTACTCTACAAACTAATTTTTTGCTCTTTCACGATAGTCGGCGCTTCTATTAGCCTGAACTCCGTGATAGACATTTCTGATTCCATGTTCTTTTCAATGGCGATTGCCAATATTGTTGGTCTTTACATGCTGGCACCCAGCATTAAAGGCGACTTAGAACAGTATTGGAAAAAATATGTTAGTCCAATTTAGTGTTTGGAATAAATTTTATCTGAGGGGATTCCACTATGGCTTTTACATTATTAGACGGCGGCATGGGACAAGAGTTAATGGCTCGCTCAAAGGCCGAGCCGACCGGATTGTGGGCAACCCAAACCATGATGGATACACCAGAAATGGTACAAGCGGTACACAAAGATTATTTTGATGCTGGCGCTGATATTGCAACCACCAATAGCTATGCCATTCTAAGAGACCGCCTCGCTTTATTCGATATTGAAGATCAATTTGAGACCTTGCAAGTACGTGCCTGTGAAATAGCTTGTCGCGCGCGAGACCAAAATGGCTCTGGCTTGGTAGCAGGCTCTATGGGGCCCACCGGCCGCTCTTATCGGCCCGATCTCGCTTTAGAAATTGAACAAGGCGCAGAAATATATGCTGAAATTGCTGGCATACAAGCTCCTTATGTAGACTTTTATTTACTCGAGACCATGTCTTCAATGGTGCAGGCAACAGGCGCACTACTTGGCGCTAAGAGCGTGGGTAAACCAGTATGGCTGTCGGTAACCGTAGACGATGCAGATGGTAGTAAACTTCGCTCGGGCGAAAGTATAAGTGAGCTTACCGCGCTCCTATCGAAATCACAGGTCGATGCACTATTGATCAATTGCTCAACTCCAGAAGCTGTTACATCGGCCTTGCAAAAACTCGGCCCACAGACAATACCCACCGGCGCGTATGCAAATGGGTTCACCAAAATTGCAGAAGAATTTTTACAAGACAATGCCACGGTCACAGCGCTCAATGCGCGTACCGATCTGGACCCAGAAGCCTACTTAAACTTTGCTAAACAATGGCACGAATTAGGTGCCAGCATCATCGGTGGTTGCTGCGAAGTTGGCCCTGCCCACATAATGCACCTAGCAAAGCACTTTAACCCGGATTATGTATTAGAAATCTACTACGAATGAAAGTAGCTTTGAAAACAATGACTTTCTCGAATTATTTCGCTCACCATAGAGTGACTATGGCATCACCAAATAATCCTTCGAAAGCCCTTGTTTTCTTTACTCTTTTCCTTCTCGCAACGATCCCTAATGCATAATCCGAGTTTAAGGAGTCTCTGATTAGACCAGAATAATGCCGTGAAGATCACACCGTCTGCTAAACAATACAAATTTCAAAGAATTAGTTCCGAGGACTATTATGCAAGAATTCCAAATCAGCAAAGATGATTTTGCCACCAAACGACTAATTACCGTTGACCCTATTTCGATAGATGCTGGCGAAGTATTACTCGATGTACAACAATTTTCCTTCACCGCCAACAATATTACCTATGCGGTGATGGGCGAGCGGCTTCGCTATTGGCAATTCTTTCCAGCCAGTGATGATGGTTCTGACAAGTGGGGACTTATCCCAGTTTGGGGATTTGCCACAATTATCGAATCGAAATGCCAGGAGTTGTCCGTTGGAGAACGGTTATTTGGCTATTTTCCGCCGGCATCTCAAGTAAAAATGTCTCCCAGCAATATTACTGACTTATCTTTGTTTGACGGCACACCGCACCGCGCAGACTTACCGCCAGGATATAATATTTATCGAAGGGTTGAATCAGAGCCCGATTACAGCGCTGATTTTGACGCTGAGCGCATGCTCCTCTACCCGCTATTTATTACCGCCTTTAGTCTGCACGACATGCTGTCTGAGAACCAATGGTATGATGCGGAACAAATTATTATCGGTAGTGCTTCCAGCAAAACCAGTATTGGATTAGCGTATGCCTTGGCAGAAGATAAGGCTGCTCCACCGGTTGTGGGTTTAACCTCGGATCGAAATTTGGGCTCGGTTAAAAAGCTAGGGATTTACGATAGCACCGCCACTTATGGTGAATTGACAGATATTGATGCAACTAAAAAATCCGTAATTGTCGACATGTCCGCCAATGGCGAGATGCTAGGGCGACTACATTCACACCTTGGTGAGAATATGCGTTTCTGCTCCAACGTGGGGCTAACTCATTGGGATAATGCGCAAGCTGGAGAAGGTTATATACAAGAACGCAGTGAAATGTTTTTTGCACCAAGCCAGATTCAAAAGCGTATGCAAGATTGGGGGTCTGATGGCTTTCAATTAAAGTCTTCAGCGTTTATTCACAGAACGGCATTAAAGTGTCGCGAATGGCTCACCTTGGAGAACATAGATGGCTTAGAGGGGTTACAAGACGTGTATGACAATGTTTGCCATGGCAAAGTGCCGCCGGAGAAAGGACTTATCATCACGGTTTAGAGCTTGCTCCAGGAGCCTTAGTCAGGAGCCTTAGTCAGGAGCCTAGTCAGGAGCCTTAGTCAGGAGCCTAGTCAGGAGCCTTAGTCAGGAGCCTAGTCAGGAGCCTTAGTCAGGAGCCTTAGTCAGGAGCCTCAGTCGAAAATGCTGGCGATTTCGCTGTAATTTTTTCTGGAGATGTCGGGCACCATTGCATTTTCGGCTGGGAGACCAGCGACAATCAACATATAAGGCTTCTCGTTATTTGGTCGCCCAAGAATTTCATTGAGAAACTTCATTGGGCTAGGCGTGTGCGTTAAGGTTGCCAAGCCAGAAAGATGCAAGGCAGATATCAGCATACCTGTCGCAATCCCCACTGACTCTGGCATATAGTAATTTTTATGTTTGGTGCCATTCTCATCAACCGTATTGCGTTGCAAAAAAACTGCGATCAAATACGGAGCTGTCTCTAGAAAGGGCTTATGCTCATCAGTTTCGAATACTTTGAGATCATCCAACCATGCTTGTGGTGCGCGCCCGCTGTAAAACTCCCGCTCTTCGATCTCTGCAGCCAGACGAATTTCGCGCTTAATCACTGGATTCGAAATAATCGCAAAATGCCAAGGTTGTTTGTTCGCCCCACTTGGGGCAGAAGCCGCCGCCCTTACCGCATTTTCTATAAGCTCTGCGTCTACCGCCTGCTCGGAAAAATCCCTAACCGTTCTACGCTTAGAAATCGTAGCTCTAAAGTCTCTTGATTTTTCCAGCATTTGATCATCCGACAAGGCGGTGAAATCTAGTGGTAACGGCATAGTCTAAACCTTCAACCCGGATTATGCATTAGGGATCGTGGCGAGAAGGAAAGGAGCAAAGAAAACAAGGGCTTTCGAAGGATTATTTGGCGATGCCATAGTCACTCTATGGTGAGCGAAATAATTCGAGAAAGTCATTGTTTTCAAAGCTACTTTCATTCGTA
>Ga0316189_10001588_pt1 | contig 22528 bp, 30 predicted proteins | sample LowCovwburrow_MG_FD_204930 | JGI IMG/M metagenome (GOLD analysis project Ga0316189, IMG submission 204930) | Coastal sediment microbial communities from Maine, United States - Lowes Cove worm burrow | ecosystem: Environmental > Aquatic > Marine > Coastal > Sediment | place: USA: Maine... | reverse complement strand
TGGTATCAGCCAAGAATTATCGAATATTTCGAAGGCGGGCCTTTGTGTCCTAGAAATATGCAATGGCAGTGTAGAAAGCAGGTAGCATAGGATATGGAGCGGAGCGTAAGTTAACTTGACGATACCGGCCCGGGGGCTACTTGCAGAGTATGGCGTGGTCGTAGCGCTGGGTGTTCATCGGTTACGTCACGCTCTTCCCTTAATTTTGGAGGATGCTGAAAACGGATTGAGTTCGGATGCACGCGAACTTTTTGCCGAGCTATATGAGCAACTCCTGATCTGCAACACGCGAGTTGAGCATTACGATGAGCGAATCAAGCGAATATTTCAACGCTTACCTTTGTGTCAGAAATTGGCTTGCGTCGAAGGAGTCGGCCCACTAATCGCCACCGCGATGGTAGCAGCGGTGGGTGATGCGGGCACTTTCAAAAATGGCCGACAACTCGCCGCCTGGTTGGGACTTACTCCGCGACAATACTCCAGCGGCGGTAAATCGAAGTTGCTCGGAATCAGCAATCGTGGGGATGCGTATCTGCGCATGCTGTTGATTCATGGGGCGCGTTCCGTCGTTTCGCGAGCCGATAGCAAAGATGATGCTCGCAGTCGCTGGGTCAGCAACATTAAAGCCCGGCGCGGAACAAATTGTGCTTGCGTGGCATTAGCCAACAAGAACGCACGAATACTCTGGGCCTTGATGGCCCGCGAGGAGGCGTATCACAAGGCGGCCTAAAGCGAGGTATTGGCTGACTATACGGTTTTTACGATGACTTAACCCAATCCACGATTGCAGAGGTGGTGTACGAGTGATGGCGCATCAGGTCGGACCGGCTCTTTCGGAACCTGCTGTGCTCCGCGGCCCCCACGAGGCCGGTTTGCGGATGAGGCGAAAGAGCGCACATTCCATCAGGGCCCGGAGAAAATTCTCCAACTTAGAGGCCGAATATAGGTGTGCAGTCGATTCCTGTCGTCATGACTCAAAATTGCCTTGCAAACTGGGACGGGTCCATATAGGAGGACAGGTAACATCGGCGTCGACCGCCCCGAACACGGAAAAATCCGTGACGGACAACGTTCGCCGTGCTACCAATGCTTTGTATGCATGCTTTGTTCGGTCATGATGGGCTGCTCATCGAGTATTCCTCGGGATTCGGTACATGCTAGACTGTACCTAACTTGCTGAGTGTATGTTATTTTTCGTGACGTCTGCAACAGCGTATGAACAAAGCACCAGCTGTTTGCATAATATAGATTTGGTCTCACTGATTGTGGAAGCCAGAGGAAAAGCACGTTACTCGACTATTCCACTACAGCAATTTTACCCTGTCCGTTTTAAGCGCAATAAATTGGTTGTCCCAATCGTAACTACCTATCCCCTAATCCTTGCTGAACAGGATCGAAGCAGAAAGAGTTTCTTATTTAATTATGAATGACACGCTAATACTCGTCTCTTTGCTATTTCTTTCAGGAGCTTTTTCTGGCTCAGAAACAGCTTTAACAGCCGTCACATTAGCTCGTGCGGAAGCTTTGCGGAAAGATGGACAAGGTGGTTCCAAGGCATTACTTCGTTTGAAACAAAATTCTACCAGCATGCTGATTACACTATTGATTGGCAATAATTTAGTCAATATTGGCGCATCTGCTTTCGCTACCGTGGTGGCTACAGAATATCTTGGAGCTTTGGGTCCTGGGGTAGCGGTTGGGGTATTGACCTTTTTGATTCTTGTGTTCGGTGAGATCACCCCTAAAAGTTTAGCTATTCGTCATTCTGTGAAGGTCTCTCTGGCAGTGGCTCCCATAGTGTTGCTTTTAATGCGGATACTGTTTCCTCTGGTGTGGGTGTTTGAGCATTTGATAACTCTTGTTCACAAAATGACCGATATTAAGGAATCCCCCACCGTAACAGAATCGGAATTAGTGCATTTGTTAATGTTCGGAACTCAAGAAGGCACTATTGAAAAGCATGAGGCAAAGATTATTGAACGAGTGTTTGCTTTTAACGATTTGGTAGTGGCGGATGTGATGACCAGTCGTCATAAAATGTTTACCCTGAATGAAGAGATGACCATTAAGGAAGCCTTGCCTAGAATCGTAGAAGTCGGCTTTTCCCGTGTGCCCGTTTATTCAGAGTCTGTCGAAAATATCTCTCATATTGTTCATTGGCATGATATCGCCACTGCCATTGCCAATAATCAAATAGACAAACCTCTCAAACAGATTGGTGTCGATCCAATATATGCACTAGTCAACCAACCTATTGACCATCTGTTTGCTGATCTTAAGCGCCAAAAGCGTCTTCTTGCCATTGTTGTTGATGAGCATGGCGACCTGAGAGGTCTGGTTACGATGGAAAACCTGTTAGAGGAACTGGTGGGTGAAATATACGATGAATCAGACGGGAAACGCGCTTCCGGGATCACAACACTGGATGACGGCATTGAGGTCGATGGGGGCGTGGAATTGGGAAAGATCAAGGAGTTTTTCAAGGCGGATCTACGGGGTAAGAATTCGGACAGTGTAAGTCGTTGGATCGTGAATGATATTGAAAGAATCCCCAGAACAAATGAGAAATTTGAGATTGATGGCCTAATGATTGAAATCAGACAGGCCTCAGGCCGTCGTATTCACAAAGTTAAAATTATATCCTCTTCAACAAAAGAGTTAACGAAACGGGAACATTGATTCAGACAGAGTATTCTCGATTCGAAATCCGGTGGTGGATTGGGCCTGTGGTTCTATCCACCAGCGGCTTAAGGGTTAAATTTTACTAAACCGATGTAAGCCACCTGTTTTGCCGGTGCGACGCGAAAAAGCTCTGCCGTTCCTGGGAACAGGGATGAGGTAGATTCTCCTCTCAACACGCCAAAGTAAAGAGGAGAATCCAAATCAGAGAATGGCAAAGCCAAACTCATGTCAGGTGGTATTGCGGATACCACGATGGTTATCGTACCGAAGTATCGGAAGAAGGCAATATACGGGATATTGCGGTAAGTGATCGGTCGGATTCTAAAAGAAATCTGTGGGCAGTTTGGGGTTGAGTAGGTAGAAGGTCATACGATGTTCGACCATATTCACCTATGTTTAAGCATTCCGCCAAAGCTAAGCGTGGCTTATACGATAGGTATGCTAGAAGGGAAGTCAGCGGTACGGATCCACCGGGACTATGTGGGAGCGGAAAGAAGTACAAACATTGCTGTGGATCCGGACGCACATTGCATTGATCCCACTGCAGGAAATGCATGACTAAAAGAGTCAGTGACCGTCAAATGATTTGGCGCGATAATAATTGCGGAGGACAGTCGGGAAGAGTATCTGCAACGCATTCCGATAGAAGGAAAGTTCGGGCAAGGAAAGAACGTCTACCGGTTGAATTACATCCGGGCGAAGCGGGCAGATACATCGGTGGCGTGGATCAACAGCATCTTCCTGGTAATGAACCTGCTGATCCTGCTGAGGATCTTTTTTGCGCTGTTGAAAACCAGGGCTATCCTGTCATCTTCAGCATTTAAATGGATCCAGGATGCACTTCTCGCCGGTGGAAAGCAAGACGGTCTGTTGATTTCCGTGGTTACGAATTAGTGGCGACCTGACTTAATGAGCAGACTCTACCTAGTGGATTACCGCGCCAGTCCTCGACCCTACCAAGGCTAAGCTTTTTTCTTTCCCTTCCGGCCCTTCCGGCCCTTTTTGGTCTTCTTGGACTTTCTACTGTCCTTGACATTCTTGCCCTTTCCACCCAGTTTTTCTTTTGATGTCTTTTTGCGCTTCTTGCCTTTCTTGGTCTTGTGATTCTTGTTTCCCTGTTGCTCCCGCACCCAATTTTCATGGGCTGTTTCGGCGCCAGACGCAGGAATCACATCCTCACAGGAAATCCTATCCGTCACACTAGGTTTGGCCGAGGGTGTTTCCAACGCCTGACGGAATGTTGAATCTACCGCAGTGGACGTTTTTTGCTTTCGAAGCCGGTCTAGAACGGAACGGTGGCCGCGACCGAACAGGGTTTCTGCCAACGCCTTGAACTCGCGGCTGGCTACACTCCGGGGTTCAAGCTCAAACACCGCCAGGCCCTCGCTGAATGAGTCCCGAAAAACCGCGCGATCTGACAGACGCTCTGACATCAAACGGACACCGGGAAGCGAGTCCAATGCCGCAGCGGCTTCATCAGACGCCTGAATCGATTTGATGGTATCAGCGCGGTTGAGGAAGGTGATCGACTCCGGTGGATTGCCGTGCGTGTTCTTATAGAGGAATCCCAAAAATCGCTGAGTTGACCAGATATCAGCTTGTGACGGAGTGACGGGAACTAGGATGCGGTCGGCAATCATGATCGCCTGTTTGAAGGACCCTAGGTCCGCAGTTCCGACGTCAATGATAATCTCTGCGGCATCCTCCGGGAGAGTCACGTCCGGGAAAGTCCCGGCTTCCACGCGGATGGAAGGTTCTATTCCCTCTTCCATCCGCAGTGCAGCAGCGTCTGAGAGGGTTCTCTGGGGATCAAGATCGATCACTGTTGTCCTGCGACCCGTTGAGCGCAGCCATACCGCCAGATTGAAAGTCACCGTGCTCTTGCCGGTTCCGCCCTTGAGATTTGCAATAACAGTTATCATTGTGTTTGTCCGAATTATTTTGCCATCTCGTGCAGCTGGCCCAGCCTTTGTGTTTCAGTGGAGTCCGGGTGTGCTGGTCCACTGAATCTTTATGCCCGCTAACCTAGCATTCAGATTTTATTGATTTTTTCCAAAGGGTTGGCAGGGTTAGGTTAAGTGGATGGTACTCCATGCGATCACTCTGGCCCGGTGCACTGTTTGAGGTCATTGAATATCACACAGACACGGGAGAGGCACCAGCAAGTTTGCTTAGGCGTTTGTCGAAGGTGTAGAGATCTAGGTTCCTGGCACGGCAATTGGAGAGAATCACGCAGTCTGAATAATCGACATTGGAGGACCGGAAAAGCCCCAGTGAGCGATGGCTGAGATCTTCGTCCTCCAATACGAAAGCTTGATTGACTTCGAGGTGCTCGAACGCCTGGATGACGGTCTCCTTGGATAGTCCGTAACCGCTCTCAAGAACCCAGACTGTCTCCACCTGCACAATGAGCGGCACGAAAACCTGCTGCGACTGGCTGGCCAGGGCGCGGGCTGCATCGACCTGAGCTGGCTGGCCAGGATCTTCCGCCAGAATCCGCACCAGTAGGTTGGTGTCGACAGCGATCATGATTGGGCCCGCTGCTTGATGATCCGTTCCATGTCCTCGAGGTTGACAGAGGTCTCCGTCTTGCAGATACCGAAAGCGGCTTCAATGCGCCTTTCTTTGCGCACTAGACGAACTTCATCTCCGTCGACTATAAACCCGACACGGTCGCCTGGATGCAATCCAAGACGCCTGCGCACCTCGGCAGGAATCGTGACCTGTCCTTTACTAGTGAGGGTTGAGTTCTGCATGTATTACCTATATAAGTATGCCTTACATATTTTGTATTGTATTACATATTCGGCGAACCTCCACCCCCGTATGGTTCAAATTTTCATATCGTGGAAGAGTTTATTTGAGGGCGCACAGGAATGTGAGTTTTATTAAGCAGTGTTCTGCAGCAGGCAACGGGACAAGCCTTGAAATCACAGCGTGACCATATCGTGACCTACTCCTGTCATCTCGTGTCCACTCCTGTCCACTTGTGGCAACTTAGCGCGGAGCCGGCGTGCATAAGTTATTGAAAATAAAGGGACTATAAAAAGCCCCCCCGGTGTCCTGGTCCACCGAATCTTTGTGCCCGCCAAACTAGTCGTAGCGTTCTGAATCTATTGCCTTTATTGTATTCTCGGGTAGAGAATTCTCAAGAATTTGGTTTCGGGCATTCCTTGAGGTCTAGCGAAAGCGTGGTATAAGTTTTCGAGAAGCATGGGCATTGAAAATCACGTGATACTTGAGTTGACCTCTCACAAATGCTGTTCGAAATCCCTGCTTACATGCAGCACACGCACGATCAAAGCGCCTTTCCCAGGACCGTAACGACTTGGCAGAAAAAGCGATTCCGCAACTACTGGCGCGCGCTCAGTCAGTCGGCCAAGCCAGGCCGACCTCGGATTTCGCCAGAGCTCAGAAAGCTCATTGTGCGCATGTAGGAAGCCAATCCGACGTTGGGCTCGCCAAAGATCGTCGCTGAACTCGCGATGCTTGGAATCGACGTTGCCAAGTCAACGGTAGAAAAGTATCAGCCGAAGCGAGCTAGGCCACCGTCACCTACGTGGAGAACATTTCTAGACCAGCATGTTCGAGATCTCGTATCGATCGTCTTTTTCATTGTTCCGACGGCTACGCTTCGGGTGTTGTTCGTCTTCATCGTAATTGCCCACGACCGGCGGCGCATTGTTCACTTCAACTTGACGGAACATCCTACGGCGCAGTGGACGGCGCAACAGATCGTCGAAGCGTTTCCATTTGATACTGCTCCGAGTTATCTGATTCGAGACGGCAATGGAATATACGGTGAACGCGTTACGCGGAGAATTGAAAGTCTGGGTATCGACGAGGTCATTACGGCACCAGCGCCGCCATGGCAAAAGTATTATGTTTCATACTGCACCTCCTGGGTAGGATCGGTATTAAGTGGCTATGGAAAGAGCTTGCTTTTGGGTTTTTTGCCAGGCGTATTTCACCGGCGGATTCTCGCCTAGCGGTTCATAGAGGTAATCTCCTTTGCCGTTCGTGGCGTGAGCTTTAAGCCGGCCGGCTCGGCGCCATACCTTGACGCTGGCAACCGCGATATCAAGTTGTTGAGCGATTTCCTCAGCGGTGAGCATTCCGGCATTGCGCAAGCGCTCATAGCGACTTCTCAAGCCATAGGCCCGGCGCAGCTTGCCGACCACTGCGGAATGGAACGTTTTCACGGTGGCGCACGCCGAACCGGTACGGACAAAGGTGTTGAACAACAACCGTAAAGCCTGCTGCACTTGCTGGTCGGGGTCTAGCACTGGGCAGTCATCGCGGTCATACACTAACCCGACGGGCAATGGGAGACGCAGCTCACCACGTCGCGCTTTATTCAATGCCCCGCCTTGTAAGCGGGCACGCAGGATGTGGAACTCCGCCTCGCTCATGGTCCCTTTTAACCCCAACAGGAGGCGATCATTGAAGTGACTGGGGTCATACACGCCATCTTCGTCCAGAATCAGTGTGCCGCTCAGCGCGCAGATCTCGAGTAGACGATGCCAGTCGGTGGAGTTACGCGCCAGCCGTGACACTTCTAAACCCATGACGATACCCGCGTTGCCCAAGCTGACTTCGGCGACCAGCTGCTGGAAACCGGCTCGATCGCGCTCGGCGCCGGAGTGGCCCAAGTCGCTATCGATCACCACGATCTGCTCCAGGGGCCAGCCGAGTTCCAACGCGCGTTGCTGCAGCGCGTGCTGGCGCTCGGTACTTTCGGTGTTCTCAAAGACCTGGCGCATTGAGGATTGACGCACGTAGAGATAGGCATTACGGGCCAGATGACCCGCGGCGATTTTGGCGTGTTGTTCAGAAACCATGAGCCACCTCCTGTTGAACGTGGAGGATCATCCCAGCGAGTACCTGGACCAACGGTGCACTGAGGTGATCGGGGATGGCAGCAACCGGTGGATTCAATGGCACTGCCTGTTGTTTTGGGGCGAGTTCCTGACAAGCCTGGGCCCTGGCGAGAAAGCCAGAACGCATCAATAGCGTCCAGCCCTGGTCGCCACCTCGGCCGGCTTGGAGGACGCACTCGCGCAATGACTCGTAGCCCTCGACAACGCCGGGTGGCAGACTCATGGGTGCACGCCGCGTTTTTTTTTCTGACGTACCAAAGCTCGCTCGATACTGCGCGGATGGACCACAAGGCCAAAGTGCTGATCGAGCTGATGTGCCAACTCGTTGGCAGGTAACTGAGGGTCGTCTTTGAGTATCTTCTGGAGGTAGGCCATGACTGAGGGGGAGAGCTTATGGGCCGCTTTGGGCCCGCGTTTTTGTGGGATCAAACCCGCCAGGCCGCCTTGCTTAAATGCCGATAGCGCCTGATAAAACGCCGGTCGGGAAAAGCCAAATGCGGCGGCCACTTCGGTGACCGAGCAATCGTCGGTTAGCACCCGGCGGAGCATTTCATATTTCACTTGCAACAGGTCATAAGGATCGAAAAAGTCATCGGTCAAAAACAATGATTCGCGAATCTGCTCGGGATGTGGATTGAGGGTGGCGTTCGCTTTGAGGGTCTGGTGTTTGGGTAATGGGGGGTTCATCAGCATATCCCGGCTCAGAGTGTAATAATAATTATGTCTATAATTTATCGAGTGTCAAGTCAAATAGATACAAATATTCATTAAAAAACAAATGATTATTGGATAATAAGGCAAGTTTTTTCAAATAATTGCTAGGTAATCTACCGAATAACCGATATAATTAAATTAACATTTACGGCATAATTCACTTAACACCCCGTCAGACTGAATGATGCACCGTTTCGTTACGTAGAGGTCTGTATCAGCGCCTGGATCAGTCGCGTCAAAGCCAGCACGCCATCGATGTGTAGACGACTCCGTCCATCAGCAGCATTCAGGAAGGGGTCTACTGATGCAAGGCTAGTCCAGCTAGTGGGGAGAGACCTTAGATGGTTCTCAGCGTCGTGATAGTAGACGCGATCATCGCCCCAATTCTGTCGGAGCTCCACCAGTGAATATTCCTGGCCAAAGCGGGGGTGAAAGGGATGAGTAATCTGAAATACTTGTGCGGGATCGTTCCGATTGGGTGTAGTTGTCGACTTAGAAGAATGCTTATGTAGAAAGGGTAATAGGAACGCTACGCCGAGAACTTTTCGATCACGTCATGGTGTTGAACGAGCGGCATCTCAAGCGACTTATGTCGTCGTATCTGGATTACTACCATCCGTGGCGAACACACCAGTCCTTGAACAGCGACGCGCCGGACGGTCGTCCCGTACGAGCAGCGGAACCCTGCAACGTTGTTGAATTCCCAGCTGTCCACGGCCTTCATCATGTCTATCCTCCGAAGGCCGCATGAATATTCGGGACCTACAGGTATCGATGCGCTCAACTCACCCTACACTGGCCAAGCAATCCATCGCCTGAAGGCGAGGGGCTTATGGACCCCCTATGGGGGACTGTAAACTCCTTCGTAAACTCCAGCCCCCCTTTAGCCACTTGTCGTGCTTCCTTCGACTGGTCTGGCAGCTACTCGCCATAGACCTGCAGGCTCACTTTTCGGTAGCGCGGTCCGTCCAGTTCATACAGCATCACCGTTTGATACTGGCCCAAAACAAGTTCGCCTCCAGCCAGAGCAATGACCTCCGAGCTGCCCAGCAGCATGGCCGCCAAGTGCGAATGGGCATTCTCCGGTTCATCCGGTGGGCACTCCCGCAGGGCAATGTCGTTATGCAGGTACGTGTCGGTAGGAGGAATCAACCGGGTGAGAAAGGTTTTCACATCCTCGAGCAGGCGTGGTTCATGTTCATTGATGCCAATAGCCGTTGTGGTGTGTTGGGACGTAACGGTCACAAAGCCGTCTTGGATGCCCGAGGCACGCACGGCCCCACGGATGCCCGCCGTGAGATCATGCAGGGCGATACCTTCCCCGCTTGCCACTTGAATGACGCTGGAATGAATTTTCATACCGCTCATCCGCCTTGTTGTTGTCAGTCACTGCGCCAGACCTCACGTCGCACACCGTGGGATATCGCACCGCCGAATCGCTGCCGGCAGCATCATGGAAGGGCGCTCAAGTCTCCAGATAGTCGATACTGATCCGGTCGTCTGCAATGGGGCGAAACAGCCGGTCCGCAAAATCTACATGGGTAGGGTGTTCGCGATAGCTGCCGATCACCCTCTCGTGCACAAATTCGATAAGCCAACTGAAGCGGTATTTAGCCCCTTCCTGCACCGCCTTGCCGGTAATGACACGGCGTACGCCCGGTATTTGACCCAGTACCCGCTTGCCCTCCTGCATTATGGCTGCAGCCTCTGCGTCGTCCCTGCCATTCACATTGTAGATAATGACGTGATGCACCGGTTTCCATGCCTCGGCAGCGGTGAGCACCGCATCAGCCTGGCCCGCTGAGCCCCATAGCACCATGCAGCGTTCAATTTCAGCGCGCATAGCCTCCTGAATACCGCCAACGATGCCCGTATAACCACAGCGCGCATCTGCCGCGACGTTGACACGCATACGCGCGCCGGCGGCATCGGCCAACGCCGTGTAATAGTTGATCTTGCTAACGCCGTTCGCGATCAGTCGACGGAACTGATCATCCGACAGGCCCGTACCCCCGTGGATGACCAGCGGAATCTGCAAGCGCTCATTGATCGCCTGTAGGCGTTCGAAATCGAGTACCGGTTCACCCTTCATGCGCCCGTGCACAGTGCCTATAGACACGGCGAGCAAATCCACGCCGGTTTGCTGCACATAGGCTTCGGCCTCTTCCACCGAGGTATACACCACTTCGCCCGGGTGTTTCTCAGCATCCTCGCCTTCCGCACCGGCCACGTAACCCAGTTCACCTTCAACAGGCACGCCACATCCGTGCGCCATGTTTACGATCTGTTGCGTGAAGGCAACGTTCGCAGCAAAGGCCTCGTGGGAGGCGTCCACCATAACGCCGGTGCAACCTAGATTGATGGCCTTCGCTGCGGAGTCGAAGGAGGCGCCGTGATCCAGGTGAATTGCCACGGGAACCGTGGCACGCCGGGCTGCGGCTTCACATGCTGCCATAGCAAACTCAAAATCGTAGTACTCAAAATGAGATTCCGCCAACGAGAGGATAACCGGCGCGCGTCGGGCTTCTGCGGCTGAGACTATCGCCTCCAGAAAATCCAGGCTTACCAGGTCGAAGCCACCCACGGCATAACCGTTCCGATAGGCGTGGTTCAACATATCGCGCATATTGACCAGCGGCATGAGTGATTATCCTTTGTTTTGGAATCAGGAAGATTTAGTTGACTCAAAGGATAGAGAATCCAGCATATAAGTAAACTAAGCAATTTTTATAAGTCACATAAGATTTAACTTATTCATGCCCGATGCTGGATTTTCACGCGGACTGAATCGAGGAGTCTCAACGGGAGGTGTGGTGGTCCACCGAATCTTTGTGCCTACCGATCTAGTCGTAGCCTTCTGAATCCATTGTCTTTATTGTATTCTTGGGCAGAGAATTCTCAAGAACTTGTTTTCAGGTATCTACGATGTTCACCAAACCTCAACCGCCAAGAGTCCTGCGGGCACGTAACTGCCCACGGTCACTGTAGGCGAGGGTATCCACGATAATCGATGTGCTCATGATCAAGGTGTCACAATACCCATAAATTAGCCTTGGATTGCTATATACTATTGCGCTATACTTTTTGCTATATATAATATGTATATAGCACATGAAGAGGTGCATTATGTCTACGGGATCAATCTTTGTAAATAATCGAACGCAGTCGGTCAGACTTCCCGCTGATACTCGCTTTCCTGAAGGCGTTAAAAAAGTCACTGTGCGCGTGGTGGGGCACGATCGCGTGCTTTCACCCGTTGATAGTACCTGGGACAGTTTCTTTCTGTCAGGCGAGAGTGTGACCGATGACTATATGACTGAGCGGGCTTCTCAAGAGCAGACGGAAAGAGAAGCATTTTAATGTTGAAATACATGCTGGACACCAACATAGTGATCTATGTGATCAAGCGCCGTCCGATCGAGGCGTTAGAGGTCTTTAACCGCCATACCGGTCAGATGTGCATAAGTTCGATCACCTTGGCTGAGCTTTTGCACGGAGCAGAAAAGAGCGTGAAGCCAGAGCACAACCTGCGGCAGATTGAAGATTTTGTTTCTCGGTTGGACGTGTTGGAGTATGGGCGCAAGGCGGCAGCCCAATATGGTGATATCCGCTCCGACCTCGAACGTAAGGGAACGCCGATTGGTGTAAATGATCTACATATTGCCGGTCATGCGAGAGGTGAAGGGCTTACGCTAGTTACTAATAACCTGCGAGAGTTCGAGCGGATTGAGGCGTTACGCCTCGAAAACTGGGTTTGAATCAGTTTTGCGGGTACCAAAAACCATGGAAATATATCTCTAAGCTGTCGGTTAAGAAAAAGCCATTTAGCGGGTGCATGGCATCGTTCATAGCGGATAAAGACCATGGAGTTAATGATCACCACTATGGAGCCATTCCGGGATCGCCTTAATGGCGCCACTTCAGGATCGGCCTAAAGGCGCCACCTGAAGATCGCTCTAATGGTGCCAACCGGCGCCGATTTCACGTTTCAGACTTTCTGCTCTTTTGCCTTATCGTTGCGGATTTCAGCGGAGACAAGGATTAGATAAAAACTTCGAACCTGCCGAGAGAACCGGCAAGGGGATTCCCTACCAGCGGCTCGTGTTCGCTGAACAGTGAAGGTGAATAGGGAAAACTGGGAACTTCGTCTAAACCGTGCTGATTGGCACGGTGGCGCGGATAAAACTCACCGCCGCGGACGCAGGACGCGGCTTAGTTCAAAGATCCTTATGAATATTAACTCATTATGCAAAGTAAATCGGGGATTGTTATCTTCATGACCGCCATGCCAGCCAGAAACTGGCGAACCTGTTCGAGTGTTTCAATGTGAGAATCGTTCATGATGGTTTTCATTCCTCCATCATGGACAGAATCAGGTCACTTCAGGCTCATTTCACGTTGAAATACGCCCTCCCTTCAGGCTCACTTCATAGTGGATGAGACTATCTATCGACTTGGGGGAAAAGAGCATTTATGCTTCCTAAACACCAATGAAACGACCCAGAAGGATCCCATGAAAATTTCCAAACCAACCAGCTTGCTGCTCGGCACCCTGCTTCTGCTGGCCAGCAGCTTGATCACCACCCAGCAGGCATTCGCCCACTGCCAGGTACCCTGCGGCATCTATGACGACCACGCCCGAGTACAATCGATGTTGGAAGATGCCGCCACCGTGGCGAAGGCAACCAAAATGATGGGCGAGCTCGCGGGCAAGACGGATGCGCAGTCGATCAATCAGGCAACCCGTTGGGTGATGAACAAGGAGTCACACGCCCAGAAGATCATCGCCACCATCAGCGACTACTTCCTGACCCAGCGGGTCAAAGCCAGCCAGGAGGACTACACCGAACGACTGGTGAAACATCACACGGTCATTGTCGTCGCGATGCAGGCAAAGCAGAACGCCGATGGTAAATACGCCATGGAACTGGCCAAAGCAATCGAGGCCTTGGCGCCCTACTACCCCGAACACAATCATTGAGCCTGCGGCGCTAGCCACAGCCCGGCTTCGGCCGGGCTTTTTTTATGCCCGGTGGTGGACCAGCACAGCATTCTCTGGTGAATTCAACATCGGTATTTTGTGCTACATTATGTAGGCACAAATATAATCGCGGCCATGCTCTTCTTCGTCGTCTTCTGCGACAACATGGTTCGTTGGATTGAGGGTAGTGAGACATCCCACTGGTTCTGGCTTTTCTCGGGCAAGGGTGAAGTGCTTGTCGTATTCGGAGCACATAGCCTGCTCGCTCTATTCTTGCACTGATCAAGGATTGGGCGGGCCTTGAAAGCTTCGGATTGACCTCATGAAAGAGCAAGATATTTTTTTCTTACGAGAAAGGCCCAATTTCTGCGCCGCAAGCCTTTGTAAAAAAACAAGGAAACAAGGTCACAGGCAAGTTGAAGAGCCCAAGGTTCACGATTAGGGCCTCTCTACCTCCAAAACGCCTCCTGCCGGGAACACCAGTGCTAAAATCTCGACCCATGACTGAAAACAAGAAACATCTGCCGTCCCGATCCAGCCGCTCGGAGGTGGACGCCTTCCTGCGCAAAGCAGCAATCATGCCAGTTCGCAAAGGCGACGAGCGACCAGGACGGTTGATCTTTGCCATGGACGCCACCGCCAGCCGGGAACCAACCTGGGACCGGGCCTGCAGCTTGCAGGGCGAGATGTTCCGCGAAACCGCCGCCCTGGGCGGGTTGGAGATACAGCTTTGCTGGTATCGTGGCTTCGGGGAGTTTCATGCCGATCCCTGGACCCACGACACCGATACCTTGCTGCGCCACATGACCGGGGCGCACTGCCTGGGGGGCAGCACCCAGATCGGCAAGGTACTGGGACACGCCGTCACCGAGACGCGCCGCGACAAGGTGAACGCCCTGGTGTTCGTGGGCGACTGCATGGAGGAAGACGTGGACCGCTTGTGCCGCATCGCCGGCGAACTGGGCATCCTGGGCACCCCTGCCTTCCTGTTCCAGGAGGGCCACGATCGCACCGCCACCAAGGCCTTCGCCCAGATCGCCCGCCTCAGCGGCGGCGCCCACTGCCGCTTCGACACCGGAAGCGCCCAGCAGTTGCGCGACCTGCTCAGCGCCGTAGCGGTGTATGCAGCCGGCGGCCACCGGGCCCTGGAGGAGTTCAGCCGTAAACGCGGTGGAGATGTGCCTCTGCTAACCGGTCAGCTGAACAAATAGCCATGCGGTTGTTCCCCTTGCTTGCCGCCCTGGGACTGGCCCTGATCTTCCTCTGGTGGTTCATGCACACCCCGCCGGAACAGGTGGCGCGCAAGCTGCGCCAGGCCCTGATATGGCTGGGCGGTGGGCTGCTGGTCCTGCTCGCCGCCACCGGCCGCCTGCACTGGCTGTTCGCCCTGCTGGGTGTTGCCGCCCCCTTCGTGCAGCGCCTGTTCCGGCTGCTGCAACTGCTGCCCCTGCTGCAGCGTCTGCGCGCCATGTTCCAGCAGAACAGCTCCTCCGGCGGACCCAGCGGCGGACAATTTTCCCAGGTGCGCACCCAGTTTCTGCACATGCGCCTGGACCACGACAGCGGAGCCATGAGCGGGACGGTACTGCAAGGCCGCTTCAAGGACCGGGAACTGGCACAACTGGACCTGGAGCAATTACTGGATCTGCTGCGGGAATGCGCAACGGACGAAAAGTCCGCGAGTCTGCTGCAGGCATACCTGGACCGGGAACGGGGCACGGAGTGGCGAGAGCAGGCCGGTGCCCGCCCCCAACCGGAATCCAGCTCACCGGGCGCAATGACCCGGTCGGAGGCCTACGAGATCCTTGGCCTGGAGGCCGGTGCCGACCGGGAAGCCATCATCGCCGCCCACCGCCGCTTGGTGCAGAGACTGCACCCGGACCGGGGCGGCTCCGCCTGGCTGGCCACCCGCATCAACCTGGCGAAAGACCTGTTGCTGAATGACTGACCTCTGAACTTACCCTGCCGCTCTTCAAAACTAATCCACTTTTAAAATCTATTACTTGGGCTTCATTCGTATTTCTGGTAACGGTGCCAGTGCGTGCTTGAAATTCTTAGTCAGAAGCGTTTTGAGCAATCTCAGATGAATTCAGTATCGGAATTTAGTGCTACACTATGTAGGCACAAATATAGAGGCAAAGTCATGAAGCAGATTGATGTCTTTTCTGTCCGGGATCTTCGCAATAAGTCTGGCGAACTTCTGAGGGATGCCGAGGCCGGGCAGATTTCGTTGATCACGAAACATGGAAAGCCAGCAATCCTTGCCGTCCCGTTCGACGAGCACCTGATCAGCCAGGGTGTTCACCGGGCAATGGCACTGCATCTTTTTAAATCTCATCAGCTTACTTTGGCCCAATCTGCAAAAATGGCTGGACTAACCCTTGAAGCGTTTATTGAACTTCTTGGAGAAGTGGGTATTCCTGCCGTGGACTACCCCCCTGAGGAATTGGAAGAAGAGATGACGGCTGCCTTGTGACAGGGATCGTCGTTGCTGATACCGGGCCGCTTATTGCCTTAGGTAGAGCGGGGTACCTCACGCTGCTTCACGACCTGTACCAGGACATTTTGATCCCTCCAGCGGTTCATAATGAGTTTCATCTGGAATCGGGGCGCCCCGGTGCGAGGGAATCGGCAGAAGCCTTGGACCAGGGGTGGTTGCATGTTCAGGAACCTTCAGCCGGTTCGGTCCATGCCTTATCCGAACTCATGCTCGTTCTTGACCCTGGCGAGGCGGAGGCGATCCTGTTGGCCGAGGAAGTGAATTGCAAGTTCCTGTTGATTGATGAACGAAAGGGGCGGGCTATTGCCAACCGCCGGGGTGTGTCAGTGGTAGGCATTGCAGGTGTCTTGTTGGCGGCAAAAAAACGTGGTCTTATCGATGCGGTTATGCCCATTTTGAAGAATCTGGAACAGGCCGGATATCGGATGTCTGCAGGGTTAACCGAAGAAATCGCTCGGCTTGCGAGGGAGGATGACTAAAGGATGGGAGGTGTAGGCCGGCCGAATTTCCGGCTTCATGCGGTTTCCGCGGGTACATGGGAGGTACGGCAGGCTTATAATAGCGGTGTGACCATATCGTGACCAACTACTGTCATCTCGTGTCCACTCCTGTCCACTTGTGGCAACTTAGCGCAGGGCTGGTGTGCATAAGTTGTTGAAAATAAAGGGACCATAAAAAACCGTCCGGCTCTGAAAAACCCCGTGTCGGCAGTTCGATTCTGTCCCTGGCCACCATATAAATCAATAAGATAATCGTTTTTAGCCTTTAATCCCTGTGTCACGGGGTAAAATTACGGAACACCCCTGTTCCGGAGGCTGTCGTGGCGACTATTTCAAAGACTCCCTCAGCGACCTGGAAGGCCGTTATCCGCAAGCGCGGCTGGCCGACCAACATTAAGACCTTCCGTACCAAACGCGATGCTGCAGACTGGGCGCGACGCACTGAGGATGAGATGATGCGTGGTGTCTATATCGATCGCGCCGGCTCCGATCGCCTGCTTTTGAAGCACACCCTCGACCGTTACCTTCGCGAGGTATCTTCTACCAAGAAACCCAGCACCCACAGCGCTGAAAAGCACAAGGCCAGAGCGCTGAAGGCCAGTCTAGGTGACTACAGCCTGGCTGCTATCACATCGGACCTGGTTGCCAAGTACCGTGACGAGCGGCTGGAGGCCGACAAGTCACCCAGTATCGTGCGACTGGAACTGTCCCTGCTGTCACATCTGTTCACCATTGCCATCAAGGAATGGCGAGTCGGTCTGTTCTACAACCCGGTTGCCAATATCCGCAAACCGACACCGGCCAAGGGACGTGATCGGCGTCTAAAGGGGGATGAGGAGCAGGTCCTGCTCAAGGCCTGCGACCAACACTCCAATCCCATGCTCGGCTGGATTACCCGTATTGCCCTCTATACCGGCATGCGGGCCGGCGAGATAAAATCACTGTCCCGCCGGCAGGTGAACCTGCAGAAACGCACCGTGCACCTGAGCGAGACGAAGAACGGCTCGGCTCGAACCGTGCCACTTACCCGCGATGCGGCGGATATTTTTCGCATTGCACTGAGCAACCCGATACGTCCTTTGGATACGGATCTGATCTTCTGGGGGGAACCCGTCCGCGATGGTGTTCGCCGACCCTATGAGTTCAGGCCGGCTTGGCACCGCACACTGAAAACGGCCGGCATCAAGGGGCTGCGTTTCCACGACCTGCGCCATGAAGCTGTCTCCCGCCTGATCGAGGGCGGCCTCGGTGACCAGGAGGTCGCCGCCATCTCCGGCCACAAGTCGATGCAGATGCTCAAGCGCTACACGCACCTGCGCGCCGAAGACCTGGTCGAGCGTCTGGGTCAGTTGTTCGGCCGGTAGGGCGTGCTTCCACTTCTGCGCATCGAAATCGATTTGCATATATTATCCTGTGACGGAGGAGATACTTGATGGTTCAAACCAGCATTGCTGATGAGAAGTGCTCCAGATTAAAGTAGTCGACAATGAATGATGGGATGGACTAAAAATAATGAGCGATAGGAAGTCGATTAGATTTGCAGCTCTCATGACACCTCTATTACTGGTGTTATGTCTCTCATTTATTCGCTGGAAGTACGGGGTTCTACTGTTTCACACACTAGCGGAACTTTTTTCCGTGATGGTGGGTATTCTCATGCTGGTCATTGTTTGGAATACCCGTCATTTTACCCGCAATAATTTTCTTCTCTACCTTGGTATCGGCTATTTCTGGATTGCGGTGTTGGACACTTGGCATACCTTTACTGTAGAGGGAATGCCGTTTTTTGGCACTACTGATGCAGAGATAACGCTCCATTTCTGGATCAGTACCCGTTTTATGGAGGCGTTGTTGCTGTTGTCCGCGCCGCTATTTTTAAGACGAAGACTGGACGCCAAGCTGATGTTTTCCGCCGGTGCTGGTCTTGCTTTGCTATTAACCTGGGTGTCCTTTACGCTGAAAGAACCGGTGATGTTGTCCCCAGAGGGGTTGACCTCATTTAAGGTGAATGCCGAGTATTTGATCATGGTCCTGCTCGGTATCTCGATCTTTGTTTATACCCTGCAAAGACAATGGCTGGCGCCTAAAGTACTTTACTTTTTACTCACATCTATTTTCTTATCCATTTTCGCTGAGCTTTTCTTCACCCTCTATACCAGTTTCGAGGGTGTTCCATTTGTGATCGGGCATCTGTTTAAGTTCCTGTCATTCTGGATGATCTACCAGGCAATCGTACAGACAACATTGAATGAGCCGTTTAGTATATTGACCCAGGCTTCGAGCTGTTACGATGCGATACCCCATTCGGCTGTTGTTGTAGACAGCCAAGGTATGATTTCACAGGTCAATAGAGCTGCTGAGAAAAGTAGCGGAAAAACCACTCAGCAACTCGTTCATAAATCAATCCATCAGTTTTTTCATCCTACCCATGTGAGTCCACAAGAATGCGAACTGTGCCAAGCCATCAATCAGTGCAAGCCGATGAAAGAAAAGATCGTTTCGTTTCCGGAAAAGAATCGGTGGTTTCTAGCTTCGTTGGCCCCGGTAAAAGTGGGTGATAATAGTGCAGGAATGGTGCAGTTACTCACGGATATCACCGAGCGTAGGAGTGCGGAGAAGGCGTTAAAAGAAGCCAAGCTGGTTGTCGAAAACAGTCCGGTGGTTCTCTTTCGGTGGATCGCAGTCGACGGCTGGCCCGTGGAAATGGTCTCCGACAATGTAACTCAGTTTGGTTATGTGCCCGAAGATTTTTACTCTGGCAAGATCCCCTTTGCCTCAATAGTGCATCCTGATGACCAGGAACGAGTCGCACGCGAGGTACGGGAATACTCCACTAGTGGCGCAGTCCACTTTCAACAGGAGTATCGCATTCTCACCTCAGATGGAGCGGTTCGCTGGATCGACGATCGAACCAAGGTTGAGCGGGACGTCGATGGAAACATCACCCACTATCAGGGCATTGTCATTGACATTCATGATCGCAAACTAGCTGAGGAGCGTATCCTATATCAGGCCCATTTTGATGGGTTGACCGATCTGCCAAATCGTTTCCTCGCGCTTGACCGGCTATCTCAACTGATAATCGAGGCAGGTCGTAACGAAGAAAAGGTCGGGGTTTTGTTCCTGGATCTGGATGATTTCAAGAAGATCAATGACACGCTGGGTCATGAGACCGGTGACAGGCTTCTCATCGAAGCAGCGGCACGTCTGTGCAATTTGGTGCGCAGTGGTGATACTGTGGGGCGTTTTGGCGGTGATGAATTTATCGTGCTGCTGGGTGAGCTCAGGGATACCACTGATGCCCGCTTAGTGGCGGAAAATCTGCTTAACGGCTTCAGGGACGCGTTTAGAATCGATGAACGGGATCTGTTGTTAACCGCTAGCATCGGCATCACGATCTATCCAGATGATGGAGATAGTTCGTCGGTACTATTGCGTAACGCCGACTCCGCCATGTATCACTCGAAGGATCAGGGGCGCAATACCTATTCATACTTTACCGATACCATGAACCATGGGGTTTCCCGTCGGCTTGCCCTGGAAGAGCAGATTCACGGTGCACTGGATCGCAGCGAGTTTCGGCTCTGCTACCAACCCCAGTTGGCTATAGGTAGCAACCAACTAGTCGGTGTCGAGGCCTTGCTGCGATGGCGTAATCCGACTCTGGGTGAAATTCCTCCCGTGGAGTTTATTCCCATCGCCGAGCAAACTGGTCTGATCGTTTCTATCGGGCAGTTCGTGTTGCGTGAAGCACTTGGTTTTGCCGCTGAGTGGAAGCAAAAATTCGATCAGAAATTTACAGTGGCGGTTAATATATCTCCACGTCAGTTCCGTGATCCCAACCTGGTAACATTTATAGCGGACGCTATAAGTCAATCCGGGGGCACAGGCGAATCCCTGGAGTTGGAGATCACTGAAGGCGTTCTGCTGGACGGTCACTCCTATATTGATGATGCCCTGGCAGCCTTGAGCGACTTGGGCGTGGGTATATCCATGGACGATTTTGGTACCGGCTACTCATCGCTGAGCTATCTGCGAAGTTACCCTTTTGATGCACTCAAGATCGACCGTAGTTTTATTAACGATATCACAGTGGACATCGCTGACCGGGAACTGGTCGCTGCGATCATTGCCATGGCGCATGGTCTCGGTTTGAAGGTGGTGGCTGAAGGGGTGGAGACAAAAGAGCAGTTGGCACTTCTGGCTGAACAGAGCTGTGATTTGGCGCAAGGTTTCCTTTTCAGCAAGCCGCTATCTGCCGAGGAGATACTAAAGATGTTTGACGGACAGAATCAGCCGAAGGATGACGCGGATCGGTTCCGCCCGCGCCGTACCACTCACCCGTGATGCGGCGGATTTCTTTCGCATCGAACAGAGCACCCCTGGTGTCCTAGTCCACCGAATCATTATGTCTGCCTATCTGATCATAGCCTTCTGAATTTATTGTCTTTATTGTATTCTTGGATAGAGAATTCTCCAGAATTCATTTTCAGGCATTCAAGATGTTTACCAAATCTCAACCGCCACGAATTCCTCTTCCCAAGGGCTGGCGGGGGTGCGTGAAGTCGGCAGCGATTTATGTTTTCTCGCTGACGCTATAGAGAAAACTGCCCGTGTGGTCAAAAAACTCATCCGCATTGAGATATCAATAGGTTGAGGGATTAAGATTGGAGGAGATAATACACCGGAAGCGATAAAGTCCGTTGGGATTACGTAAAACCTCAGTCTATATTTTTCAAATGGCTGACAATATCCATACTTTGATGAGGAATACCGATAATATCGATGCCAGTTTTTGTGGCCATATAAAAAACCAGATGCATCCCTTCCGGAAAACAATAATAGCCGGGTTTCACATCATCACGTTTTTTACCAAGTAATGGATTTTCTGCGATCCATGTAAAGCGACATAGCAGCAAGCGAATGTATTTGTCCGCCTGCTCTACACCCCATTCTTCATTTGTGTATGACCACATTCTTTCCAAGTCATCTATCGCGAGCTTGCGGATTGAGTAGATCGCTGTCATTTAACGTATTTTTTGTGCATTGCCGCAATAAAGTTTTCGCCATCAAAATCACTGACCAAGGCACTATCCTCTCCAGCTTGTAATTTTGATCTCAATGCTTGAAGTTTTATCTCATCCTCTTCGAGTTTTCGCAGGCCTGCTCGAACTGCTTCGCTGATAGACTGGAACCTGCCTTGCTGTATTTTTTCGGCAATGAATTTGTCGAAGTGTTCACCAAGGGTAACTGATGTATTTCTGGGCATAATACTCTTCTCCGCAATTAGAGTATTAAATATTAATACATAAATTGATGGATGGCGAATTGCTGTTCTGACAACAAGTAACGATTGGCCTAGTGTAGGTCGTCACAAATAGCGTAACAGTGTTTTACTGGGTTTCAGCGATTTGATAGCCGAAAACACTGCGTTTATAAGTTACAAACTGTTTAGCGACCTACACTAGTACACAGCTGATAGAGGCCAAGAAGCAGCTAAAATCTAGGCTAATCTGCTGGCAGAACAACGGATTCGTCGGGTAGTTTCGGTAAAAGATGCCTGCGGGAGTTTTGCGGGACACGAGCTTACGCTGAGTCGCCTGTCGCTCCACAAAACTCATCCGCTCCTAAAAAACAATCATTTAGGCTTCATTTGCGGATTTCTGGTATCGGTGCCAGCTCACGCTTGAAATTCTTAGGACAGCACGGCACACTCCCACACCACGGCACGTCTCGCGGTCTTCCTCAAGCCGTGACCTCATTCGCGAGATGGCAATCAATGGTTGGGGCGCGCCACGCATCCATAGTGAATTGATGAAACTCGGATTGGAGGTCTCCGAGGCCACGGTGCCGCGGTACATGCCGCGGCTGCCTTCTGATCCTGATCAGCTCAAACGCTGGATGGTTTTCTTGCGAAATCACAAAGATGTGATTGCAGCGATGGACTTATTCACTGTTCCCACCGCTTCGCTCAGGGTCCTGTATGGATTTTTCGCCATTGATCACAGCCGACGGCGCATTCTACATTTCAACGCGACCTTTAACCCGGCGGCGGCATGGGTGATCCAGCAGTTGCGTGAGGCATTCCCCTTTGACACGGCGCCGAACTACCTGATATTCGACCGTGATGCGATCTTCAGCACCGAGGTGGTCAGATTCATCAAGGCCATGGGTATCAAACCCTGCCGCACCGCTTACCGAAGTCCATGGCAGAATGGCGTCGCGGAGCGATGGGTCGACAGGAGCTGCTCGATCATGTGATCGTCTTTGA
>Ga0316189_10001587_pt1 | contig 22528 bp, 13 predicted proteins | sample LowCovwburrow_MG_FD_204930 | JGI IMG/M metagenome (GOLD analysis project Ga0316189, IMG submission 204930) | Coastal sediment microbial communities from Maine, United States - Lowes Cove worm burrow | ecosystem: Environmental > Aquatic > Marine > Coastal > Sediment | place: USA: Maine... | reverse complement strand
CGAGCCGAGCCGAGCCGAGCCCGCTCAGCTCTCGCAGCTAGCTCGGGTCGCGGAGGACCAGGAGGCGGAGCTCGGTCATCGACTCGATCGCGTAGCGGATCCCCTCCCGTCCGGAGCCGCTGGCCTTGACGCCGCCGTAGGGCATGTGATCGACCCGCCACGAGGGGACGTCGCCGATGATCACACCGCCCACCTCGAGGGTGTCCCAGGCCCGGTGGATCCGGCGGATATCTCGGGTGAAGACCCCCGCTTGGAGCCCGTAGGCGGAGTCGTTGACCTCGCGGAGCGCGTCGTCGAAGTCGTCGAAGCGGCTCAGGCAGGCGACCGGGCCGAAGACCTCGTCGCTGTAGCAGCGGGCCTCGCGGGGGACGTTCTCTAGGAGCGTCGCGGGGATGAGAGCGCCGTCGCGTTCGCCACCGCAGAGGACCTTGGCCCCGAGCTTGCGCGCCTCGTCGATCCACTCGCTGACGCGGACGGCCTCGTCGGTCGAGATCATCGGCCCGATGAAGGTCTCCTCCTGGCGTGGATCGCCGACCACCAGGGAATTGGCGCGGGCGACCAGGCGCTCGCGGAGCTCGTCGTAGATGGAATCATGGGCGATGATCCGCTGGACGCTGACGCAGCTCTGACCGGACTGGTAGAAGGCGCCGATCGTCAGCCGCTCGGCGGCGTCGCCTAGGTCGGCGTCGGCGTCGATGATGCAGGCGGCGTTGCCCCCGAGCTCGAGCCCGACCTTCTTCTGGCCCGCGCGGGCCAACATGTCCCAGCCGACCTTGCCGGAGCCGGTGAAGGAGAGGTAGCGGAGGCGGGGATCGACGACCAGCGGCTGAGCGCTCGCGTGGGTCATCGGCATGATCGAGAAGGCGCCCGCCGGGAGATCGGTCTCGGCGAGGATCTCGCCGATGAGCAGCGCGCCGATCGGCGTCTTTGAGGCGGGCTTGAGGACGAAGGGACAGCCAGCGGCGAGCGCCGGCGCGACCTTGTGGGCGACCAGGTTGAGCGGGAAGTTGAAGGGCGTGATCAGGGCGCAGGGGCCGATCGGCACCCGCTTGGTCATCCCCCGGTAGCCGCGGGCGCGGGCCGAGATCTCGAGGTTGAGCACCTCACCGCCGAGACGGATCGCCTCACCGGCCGCGTAGCGGAAGGTGTCGATGAGGCGGGTGACCTCGCCGCGGGAGTCGCGGATAGGCTTGCCCGCCTCGACGCAGAGGGCGTCGGCGAGCTCGTCACGGCGGGCCTCCAGGCGGTCGACGCAGTGGTCGAGGATCTCCTGGCGGGCGTAGGGGGGCATCGCCTGGAGCTCGGGCGCGACGGAGACGGCCGCCGCGATCGCCTCCTCGACCGCGTCCGCATCGGCGACGGCGACCTCGGTGACGACGTCGCCGCTGAACTTGTCGCGGACCTCGATGCTAGAGCTGCCCTGGGCGGGCTTGTTGGCGAGGTAGTAGGGGTAGGAGGCGGCGACCACGTCCCTGTCATCGACGATGTCGCGGTCGCTCGTCAACTGCCCCAGCGCGGTCTCGGGCGCAGTATTCGTCGCGCAGGATCGCTTGAGGTTGTGGCGACGGTCGAGTCGCGCTGAGCGGTCTGTCTGTGGGGAAGGTCTTGTGGGTTCTCAGGCGCTCCTCGGGGCTCTCGAGTCCGCGAGAAGCTGCGCGAGAGCCCGAAGAGGGGTTCTCGCTCCCGTGAGAGTACGCGGGACCCCAGCGCTGGCCGACAGGAGCGTGATGACGCGCGGGGTCGCTGTGGTTGCCGACGGCCGGGGCAGTCGGCTATGAGGCAGCATGCTCGTCGCCCCCGCGATCGACCTTGATTCCTGGTCTGGAGCCCCTATCCGTCTCGGGGTGTTGGCCTCGGGCTCCGGCTCAAACTTCGCGGCGATCGCTGACGCTGCCGCCACAGGTGGCATGCCCTATACGATCGCCGGGCTCGTCTACAATCGGCGCCAGGCCTACGCGGCGACGCGGGCGGCGGAGCGCGGCATCGGGGCGGAGCTGGTCGACCATCGGGGGCGAAGCCGCGAGGAGTTCGACGCCGCCGTGGTCGAGGCGCTGCGGGCGATGGGCGCGGAGTGGGTGGCGATGGCGGGGTGGATGCGGATCGCCACCCCCGTGCTCTTGGACGCCTTCGCCGATCGCGTGCTCAACCTCCACCCCAGCCTCTTGCCCTCCTTTCGCGGGATGCGAGCGGTGGAGCAGGCGCTCGAGGCGGGCGTGAAGCTCAGCGGGTGTACGGTCCACATCGTCCGTCCGGCGGTCGACGACGGGCCGATCATCGCTCAGGCGGCGGTCCCGGTCCTCGCCGAGGACACCTCGGAGTCGTTGCACCTGCGGATCCACGAGGCCGAGCACGTGCTCTACCCGCGGGCGATCGCCGAGGCGATCATGCACCCCCGGACCTAAGAGGCCGAGGTTGAAGTGCTCGCGTACTGCGACGCTTCCGCTCTCTTCTGGTCACTAGAGTCAAGGTCCTGGTACTCTGAGCGAGTGACACGTATTCTGCATATCGGAGATCTCCACTTGAAGGCGCGCGGGCTCAGGCGGGTCAACAAGCGCGTCAAGAGGCTCGTAGCGTGGATTCTAGACTGCTACGACGATTCAGATACGATCCTCGTGTTCACCGGTGATATCGTCGATAATGGGTCTGAGGCCGAGTACGAGTGCGCGCGTGCGATTCTCGAGCCGCTCGCCGAGCGCTACAAGTTGCTCTTCGCGCCGGGGAACCACGACGTTGGGCGCATGGGTAACGCCTTCGCCTCGTCCTTGCAGAACAACTTCCAGCGTCACGTCGTGGGCGAGCTCATGCAGGTGCCTGGGGCGATGACCGCGACGAACCGCATGGCCGAGCTCTACCCGTACGTAACCACGACGAAGGACTGTGTCTTGATAGGCCTCGACAGTGCGCACGATGAGGAACACCTCGCCAGCGGCTCTGTCGGGGCTCGCCAGCGCAGGAGGCTCGATGCCCTCATCGAGGGGGCCACAGCTCCGGTGGTGGTCTACGTGCATCATCACCCCTTCGTGCGCAGGCCCTGGCTTGCGATGAATGATGCCAAGAAGCTCATGGATCTCGTACGAGGGCGGGTCCACGCGCTCTTGTTTGGTCACAAGCATCGCTACAGGACGTGGCATAATCGCGACGGGATCTGCAGAGTCAACGCCGCGCCCAAGACGAGCAAGCCCAGACGGGGCACGAAGACCGGCTATTGTCTCTCCGAGCTCAACATCGATGGCGCCGGGTTGGTCACCTTCCGGAATCGCGAGTTCTTCCTCGGTAGGCGCGAGTGAGCGTCGTCGTCGGCCTGTGATAGGGTCGTTGCCAGGGGCTGGAACGGGGACTGGAGCATGGCCTGCCACAGCCTCCTAGCTTTCGCGGTGTCGACATTCCCAGGTGCTGGCATCGCGGCATCTTGTCGGCGCCGAGGCGACGACGATTGTCGCGCGAGCACACAGACCCCGCGCACTAGGGATGTTGACCCGAGCCTCCTTGGTCGCGGGAGGAGCAGCGCCGTATGAGCCCGCCGATGCACCTCGTCACGCCGATCCGCCTGCGCGGGCTTGAGCTGCGCAATCGGGTGATCAAGTCGGCGACCTTCGAGGGGATGACCCCAGAGGGAGCGCCGTCGCGGGCGTTGGTCGACCATCACCGCAACCTCGCGGCCGGCGGGGTCGGCCTGACCACGGTCGCCTACGGAGCGGTGGAGCCCGATGGTCGCTCCTTCTCGGAGCAGATGGTGCTCTCGCCTGCCGTCAGCGGTGGTCTCCGAGCGCTCACCGCTGCGGTCCACGCGGAGGGGGGAGCCGCCTCGATCCAGCTGACGCACTGCGGCTTTTTCACCAAGCTGGGGCGGGCCGACGGAGGGCGGCCGAGGGCCCCCTCGCGGGTCTTCAACGCCTACGGCGCGCTCTCGGGGCTCCCCTTCAGCCAGGCGATGACCGAGGTTGAGATCGCCGCGCTCGTCGAAGCCTTCGCTCGCGCTGCGGATCTGGCGGTGGGCGCAGGTTTTGACGCGGTCGAGCTGCACATGGGGCATGGCTACCTGCTCTCGCAATTCTTGACGCCGGGGATCAACCGCCGTCGCGATCGTTGGGGAGGTCCTCTCGAGAACCGGCTGCGAATGCCGCTGGCTGTGGTCGCAGCGGTCCGCGAGGCGATCGGCGAAGACGTGCCGATCATCGCCAAGATCAACCTCAGCGACGGTCTTCGCGGTGGCCTCGAGATCGGCGAGGCGACGTTGGTCGCCGCAGCGCTCGAGCGTAGGGGCGTCGATCTCTTGGTCCTGAGCGGCGGCTACACCTCGAAGACCCCCTTCTTCCTCCTTCGCGGCGGTCGTCCGCTGCGGGACATGATCGCGGTCGAGAAGAGCGGTGGACAGAAGCTCGCGCTCCGCCTCTTCGGCCCGCTCTACGTTCGGCGCTATGACTTCCAGGAGATGTTCCTGCGTGATCTCGCGCTCGAGGTCCGGAGGGCGGTGGCTATGCCGCTCGCGCTCCTCGGGGGGCTTGTGGGCCGCGAGAATCTCGCGGTCGCAGCCGCCGACGGCTTTGAGTGTGTGGCGATGGCGAGGGCGCTGATCGCTGATCCCGATCTGGTCGTCCGGATGACCCGCGGTGAGCTCGAGCGGACCCGCTGTGACGCCTGCAACCGCTGTGTCGCCCTGATGGACGCCGGCGGGGTTCGCTGCGTGCTCGACGAGCCTCGAGGTTGACCTCTCGGGCTCAAGCGAAGGTCGCCGCGATGTCGCGTTGGACGGGCGGTCTCGGTCGCTCGTGGGAGGTCTCGGAAGTGGCCATATCGCGCAGGAGGACCCCTGCTGGCACCTTTGGGGGGGGTCGCGGACGATGTGGCATGACATACTTCGGAGGTCGTCTCGTGCGGTGACCCTCGTCGGAGGGTGTTCCTCCCTGAGTCCTGCGAGGGAGGTCCTGCGAACCGAAGAGCACGCGTTCTCGAAGCCTACGATGCCTGACCGCGCCGCATTTTTTGATCAGCTCTGGAGCCGCGGCGAGTGCCCCCTGGCGAAGATCACGAGAGGGGGAGAGCTCGTCGATTGGAACCCGTCGTGCGCGGCGATCGGCAGCTCCCTCGCGGTCGGGATGTCCCTCTCCGAGTGGATGACCGCGCTCGGCGGGTCGGCAGCCCTGGCGGATGAGGCTATGTCGGGGCTCGCCGAGCACCCCGAGGTCGTCGCGGTCGCCGATGAGCAGCTCAGCGTCAGCTTGCTCGCATCTCCCAAAGGCTACCTTGCGACGGTCCAGGCGAAGCTTGCGGGGGTCTCGGCGACCGAGCTCCTCCACGAGCGTCGGGTCCGCGATGAGATCTCGGAGCTTGCGAAGGTCGGCGGCTGGGAGCTGGACATCGAGTTGCAGGTGCTCCGCTGGGACGCCCAGACCTTTCGGATCCACGAGGTCCCGGTCGGTGAGCAGCCGACCATCGACCAGGCGATCGCATACTACGCGCCGGAGGCTCGGCCGGTGATCGCGGCGGCGCTGGAGCGGGCTCAGAGGACCGGCGAGGGCTGGGATCTCGAGCTCTCGCTGATCACCGCGAAGGGGCGGAGGATCTGGGTCCGGGCGACGGGTCGTGTGGACGGGCTCGACTCCAGCAGCGAGGCCGAGCGCGAAGGGCCGCGCCCTGGCGCAGCGCTCCGCCTTTGGGGGGTGCTCCAGGACATCACCGCGCAGAAGGAGCAGGCGCTCGCGCTCCAGCGGGCGTACGCCCGGGCGCGGAACTTCGAGCGCCTCTTTGAGATCGGTCGGACGATGGCCTGCATCGCCAACCTCGACGGATTCTTCGAGCGGCTGAACTACGCCTGGACGCGGGTGCTCGGCTGGAGCCGCGAGGAGCTGATGTGCCGTCCCTTTGTCGACCTTGTCCACCCAGACGACGTTGAACGGACACTGCGCGAGACCGAGCGGATGCGCGGAGAGGGGCAGAACTCGGCCCATTTTGAGAACCGCTTCCGGACCAAGTCAGGCGAGTGGCGGTGGCTGAGCTGGCAAAGCTCGACCGAGGGCGGACAGATCTTCTGCGTCGCCTTCGACATCCACGAGCAGCGGGTGTGGGCGGAGGAGCGTGATCGGCTGGCAGCGATCGCCGAGCGCACCGACAACGCAGTGCTGGTGACGGATCGTGAGGGCAAGATCACCTGGGTGAACGCTGGCTTCACCCGGATCAGCGGCTACGAGGCGAGCGAGGTGCTGGGTCATTCGCCGGGGTCGATGCTCCAGGGGCCAGACTCGGATCCAAAGCACAAGGCCCTGATGAAGGCTCGGATCCGGGCCGGAGAGCCCTTCAACGTCGAGACGATCAACTATCGCCGGAACGGAGAGCGCTACTGGGTGTCGATCGAGGCCCAGCCGTTGGTCGACTCGAGCGGCGAGCTCACCGGTTTCATGGCGATCGAGCGCGACATCACCGAGGCGAAGCGGCGGGCGCAGGCCCTGGTCGAGGCCAAGGAGCAGGCGGACGCCAACGCCAGGGCGGCGCTCGAGGCTGCGCGTGCGCGCTCGGCCTTCCTGGCGTCGATGAGCCATGAGATCCGAACGCCGATGAACGGCGTTTTGGGGATGGCTCAGCTCCTCCAGGACACCAGCCTAGACGCCCAACAGCGCCGCTTCGTCGAGCAGATCTACGCCTCCGGGAGCACCCTCCTGCGGCTGCTCAACGACCAGCTCGATCTGTCGAAGGTCGAGGCCGGGATGATGCGGCTAGAGCCGGCGCCCTTCTCTCCGCGGGGCCTGCTGACCCTCGTCGCCGACCTCTTCCTCGCGCCTGCGTGGGAGCGGGGGCTGGTGCTCCGCGAGGAGTGCGACGAAGAGACGCCGGAGTGGCTCGTCGGCGATGTCGGGCGCCTGCGCCAGGTGCTCTTCAACCTCGTCGGCAACGCGACCAAGTTCACCGATGAGGGGGAGGTGGTGGTCTCCTTGACGAGCGCCGGTCCCGGGATGTGGCGCTTCGCCGTTCGCGACACGGGGATCGGTATCGATCCAGAGCTGCACATGCGGATCTTCGATCCCTATGAGCAGGTAGGCGACAGCACCACCCGTCGCTTCGCCGGATCGGGCCTCGGGCTGGCGATCTGCAAGGAGCTGGTCTCGCTGATGGGAGGGACGATGGAGCTCGACTCGGCGTTGGGTAGGGGATCTTGCTTCTCCTTTGTCCTCGAGCTCGAGGAGGGGCGAGCGCAGTCGAAGGCCAGCGGGACGACCCTCGTCGACCTGCCCGCGGGGCTGCGGGTGCTCCTCGCCGAGGACAACGTGATAAACCAAGAGGTGGTCGGGGCGATGCTCCGCAGTCGGGGCTGTGAGGTCTGTGTCGTCAGCGACGGCGCGCAGGCCCTGGCCGCCCTGGAGCAGCCCTTTGACGCCGTCCTCATGGACTGGCACATGCCGCACACGGACGGGCTGACGGCGACCCGGCGGATCCGCGAGGGAGAGCGGAAGACGGGGCTCCACGTGCCGATCATCATGCTCACCGCCCGAGTCGCGGAGGACGACGTGCGGACCTGCCTGGACGCTGGCGCGGATCACTTCCTCGCCAAGCCGGTCGACTGGGAGAGCCTCATCGGCGCGTTGAGACGTTGTGTGCTCCAGGGGTCGAGAGCCCTGTAGTCGCCGCGCCGAGAGGTTCGCGGGCCGAGCTGCGAGCGAGCGCAGAGATCCGGTCGAAGGCGGACGTTCGCGGCCGCTCCGACCTGGGAGGATGCGTCGGCTGGAGATCGTCTCCTGGCGTGCCGACGGATCCCGGGATCCTGATCCTCAGGAGGCGCCGCTGTGTGGGAGCGGACGCATGCTCATCACGTCGGCCCGGCGTCGGCGTCCTTCCGCCGCCAGCCGTCGTCGGTGAGGCGCAGCTCGAAGGTCGGGAAGTAGTCGAGATCGAGGCGGATCGTGATCACGGTCGCCTTGCCGTCGATGTCGAGGCTCTTCATCCGCAGCGCGTCGCCGCTGCGGCGGCCGGCGACGGTCGCGAGGAAGGCGTCGAGGTCGGGGGTCGGCCGCCCGTCGACCTCGGTGATCACCCGGGCCGCCCGGAGCTTGGAGCGGCTGGCGGGGGAGCCGTACCAGTAGAGCGAGACGTACACCCCCTGGTCAGCGACGCCGCGCTGGACCCGGACGCCGCGGGGGATCTCTTGGATCAGGGCGCCAGCCCAGTGGACCACCCGCTCGCTGCCGCGGCCGTGGATCGGCGCCGCCTGGGCCTCGATCCGCTGGACCTCGCGGTCGCGGAGGACGGTCGCCTGGATCGTCGGCCCGAGGGACGCGTTGAAGGTGCTGAGGGCGGTGACGAGGGCCCCGCCGATCTCGAGGATGATGTCGCCGGCGCGCCAGTCGGCCTGGATCCCGGAGACCCGATCGACGATCAGGACTCGCCGGCTGCGGGGATCCGCGGCCTCGATCCGGTGGGCCCAGGACTCGTCCAAGCCGTGGTTGCGGGCGGCGGCGAGGGAGAGGTAGCGGACCTCGATCCCCGGCTCCCAGAGCACCGGCGCCTCGCCGCGGCGGAGGGCGTCGACCGTCGGTCGCCAGAGGTCGACCGGGAGGCCGAGGGAGACCGTCTTGTGCTCTTTTTGGCTCTGGTAGTTGAAGGTTGCCCAGAGCCCGAGGACCATGCCCTCGTCGTCGGTGAGGACGCCGCCGAGGGAGGAGCGGACGTTGTGGTTGAGGACGATCCGCTCGACGTTGGCGGCGCGGTAGCGCGGCGGCCTGGGGAGCGGGAGCTCGAGGGCGCTGACCGTCGCGACCTCGTTGCGTTGGGCGAAGAGCTGGCTGTCGCGGCGGAGGCCGACGACCCACAGGCTCTCGCCAGCGCTCGCCCGTCGCTCGCCGAGGGTCGCCGAGCGCAGCGGAGTCTCGCCGACCCGCGCGGGGTCGTAGGCGAGGATCGCGTAGTTATGGAAGGGGTGGAGGAAGGCGATCGTCGCCGGGAGCTCGAGGGCGCCGGCGAAGGTCAGGCGGACATCGGCGAGGGCGACCGGGACGGCGGCCCTGTCGGTGAGCACGAGGCCGCGCTCGGCGTCGACGATGAGGCCGACGCCGCGGGTGTGGGCGGTGTGGACCCCGTCGATCTTGTGCGGGATGTTGGACTCGACGGTGACGAGCGAGGCGGCCAACGCCCGAGCCCGCGGATCATCGGCGCTGGGAGGGGTCGTCGACAGGACCTCGGGGGTCGAGGCGGGGGGCGGCGGTGGGGCGCTGACGGCCGGCCAGAGGCCGCTGGCGTCGTCTCGGGTCCGCCGGACCATCGGGAAGAAGCAGCGGTCGACGGTGATCACGGCGACCCGCTCGTGACGGGGGGCGTCGACCTCGAAGTAGCGGACGGAGGTCCGCTCGCCGTGGGGGAGGCCGTGGAGGAGGGTCTCTAGGGCCTGCAGATCCGGGGTTTTGGTCCCGCCGATCGCGGTGATCACCGCCCCGCGGTCGAGGCCGAGCGGGGCGAAGGTGTAGCCGGAGCTGGCGACATAGACACCCTGCAGCGGGACCTGGAACTGGCGGGCGATCTGGTAGGAGAGGTCGTGGAGGACGGCGCCGCCGTACTCGAGGCAGGTCGCGGGGGTGATCCCGTGGAGATCGGCGACTGTGACCTCGACCACGACAGGGCGGCCTCCGCGTTCGACCTCGATCGTGAGGGCCGCGCCGACCCTGGCGTCGAGGAGCTCCTCGAGGGCCGTAAAGCTGTGGATCGGCGCACCTTCGACGCTGAGGAGGACATCTCCGAGGTCGAGGGCGCCGTCGGTCGGGCCCCCAGGGAGGATCATCTCGACGACGAGGAGGCTGTTGGATCCGGGGAAGGCCCGCCGCATCGCCTCTTCGGTCGTCGGCCGGAGGCCGAGGCGGCGAAGCTCATCGTAGGCGCGCAGGCCGAAGGTCGTCGTCAGAGTGCCGCGGCTGACCGGCTCGCCGCGGCGGATGCACTCCAGCGCTCGCACGACCCGCTGGAGCGGCAGGAAGAAGCTCGACGCCGCCTGGTTGCGGCTGCCGGCGTTGAGGGCGACGACCTCGCCGCGGATGTTGACCACCGGGGAGCCGGAGGAGCCGCCCGAGGTGCTGGAGGCGGCCTGGATGTAGCAGGTGTTGAAGTCGTTGTAGCGGCGCAGGCCGTAGTTGGGGGTCGGCCGGTCGAGGCGAGCGATGGTCCCCGCGAGGATCGAGAGCTTCTCGCCAGCGTCGTTGCCGATCACGCGGATCTCGGCGCCGATCTGGGCCCCGTCGGGGGCGAGCTGCAGCGCCGTCGGCTCCATGAAGCGCAGCGAGGCCGGATCGAAGCGGAAAAAGCCGAAGTCGTGGACCGGATCGCGGTAGACCGCCCGCAGCGGCGCCTCTTCGTGGTTGAGGAACACTGCTTCGGCGACCGCGGGGCCGGGGCGGACGACGTGACGGTTGGTCAGGAGGAGCCCGGCCTCGGCGTCGACGACAAAGGCGGTCGCCTGGGCCGATTCGTTCCAATTGGTGTCGAAGGGGCGGGGAGCGTCGATCCGGACCGAGACGACGGCTTGGGCTGCCCGCTCGAGGCAGCGTCTCCAGGCGTTCGCGGCGGTTGTCGGGGCAGGGGAGACGTCGTTCATGGGCGCTGTGTCGCCTTCGCCGGTCGGCGAGGTGGTCCCGGAGTATATACGTGAGGGGCGCGACGATGACGTCCTCAGGGGAGAGCAGGCGGCCTCCAGCGTTGCGCTACTTGACCCGCGGGCCGGAACGCGCGAAAAGAGCCCTATGCTTTCGCGCTGCCTGTGCCTTATCAGCCTCTCCGCCTGTCTCTCGATTGCATGCGGCGACGACGAGGGCGTAGGGACGACCTTCAGCACCGGCAGTGCGACGGCGACCGCGTCGGCGAGCGGTGCTAGCAGCAGCAGTAGTGGTAGCGAGGGCAGCAGCAGCAGCAGCAGCAGCAGTAGTAGCGACGGGAGCAGCGGCTCGGCCTCGGCCACGGCAGACTCCGCAGACTCCGCGTCCTCGACGAGCGACGGCAGCACCACCGCGGACACCACCGGAAACCCGACGACGACCACTGGGTCGACCGGGCTGGACACCAGCGGCACGGGCTCGACGACCGCGGATCCGGCCGACTGTGGCAATGATGCGCTCGATCGGGGCGAGCAGTGCGACGGCGAGGATCTCGGCGGCTTCGACTGCATGGGCCTCGGCTACGGCGGCGGGAGCCTCAGCTGTGATCCGGTGATGTGCATCCTCGACACTTCGATGTGCGAGATGGGCGACTCGACCGGCGGCACCGGCGGCTGAGCCGAGGTCGGCGATGGGCCCCGTACGAGCACAACGGCGACTTGGGGTCGCCGTTGCTGCGCTCACGACCTCGCTCTACCTGCTCACCGCTCCGGGTCGGATCCCCTTCCCGGACGATGAGATCGTCGCCCAGACGACGATCTCGCTGTGGGAGCGGGGGAGCCTGGTGATCGAGGGGATCGAGCGGCGCTCCGGCGAGATGAGGGGTCAGGCCAAGGGGACCTTCGGCTGGGCGTACGGGGTCGACGGTCAGCGCTACGGCTTCTTCGGCCACGGCCTCTCGCTGGTCGCGCTGCCCGCCTACGGCCTGGCGAAGCTCACCCATCCGGCGGTGCCCGACACTTGGCGCTACGCGGTTCGCTCGGATCATCTGGTCTTTCACCGCCGGGGACCTCTCGCCGACTGGTCGCGGCTCCTCATCTCCTTGACCAACTGCGTCCTCACGGGGCTGACCGCGGCGGCGCTCTTCGCCTGGCTTGTGACGCTCGGCTTTCGGGGGCGGGCATCGACCTTGACCGCCTTGGCCTACGGCTTGGGTACCGCGGCTTGGCCCTTCACCCGAACCTTCCTCAGCGAGCCCCTCTCGGCGCTCTGCCTGGTCCTGAGCGCCCTCGGCATCGCTCGCTACCATCGCTCCCTTGAGTATCCGGAGGGGCGCAGGTGGCTGTGGATGGCCGGGGCGGTCGCCGGCTTTGCTGTGCATGTACACGCGCTCAACCTGAGCGCGCTCCCCTGTCTGCTGGCCTACGCGTTGATCCCCCTCTGGCGCCGCGGTGAGGCGGAGCGCAGCCAGCTCTGGGGGCGACGACGGGCCTGGGGCGGGGCGTTCCTCCTCGGCCTTGCAGGAGTGGCGGCCCTCGGCATCTCCCATCAGCTCCGCTTCGGCTCGCCGTGGGAGACCGGTCGCTTCGGGATCTACAGCCACTTCGTCCCGCCCTGGACCGGCCTTGCGGCGCTCTTCTTCGCGCCCGGTCGCAGTCTCTTTCTCTACGCGCCGGCGGTGACGCTCGGGCTCGCCGGTGTGCCGGCGCTTCGCCGTCGACTGCCGGTCGTCACGTGGTTCATCGCGGCGATGATCGGAGTACGGGCCCTGGCGATCGCCACCCGCAGCGATTGGTACGGCGGCTGGGCGTTGGGCCCCCGCCACCTCGTGCCGGTGCTGCCCTTCGCCGTGGTCCCGCTCGTCATGCTCTGGGAGCGCTGGGAGGCCTGGGGCCGAGCACGTCGTCTCGGCCTCGGCGCGCTCCAACTCAGCGCCGTCGCTGTCACCTGCTACCTCAGCCTCTTCTCGATCTTTGAGTGGATGCTGCTGCTCAGCCGGGAGCCCGAGCTGAGCGCCCATGGGGCGCTGATGGACGCTTCGCACTGGCAGTGGGGCGCTTCGCCGCTGGCGGGCTTTCACACCCTCAAGGTCGACATGCTCTCGGTCGGCGCCTGGCGCCTGGCCGAGCGCGGACACTGGGGCTTGATGGCGATCTTCTTGCTCGTCTGTGCCGTGGTGATCAGCGCGGCGGTCTCGCTCTGGCGGACGCTGAGCTCGGTCGAGGAGGGCTAGGCTCGCAGTCCGTGGGAAGGAGCAAGAGTCCCGCAGGGCGAGGAGCCCAGGGCGAGGAGCCCTGCCGGCGACGGTAGACCGACACCCGGCGAGTTTAAACGACGAAGCCGACGCGAAGCTCGCGTCGGCTGTCGTCTAGGACATGTTCTGGACCGTCTAGTCGGTGACGATGTTGAACTCGATCCGGCGGTTCTTCGCCTGACCGGCCTTGGTGTCGTTGGTGTCGATCGGCTCGTCGGGGCCGGCGCCGCTCGTCGTGATCCGCGCGCTGTCGATGCCGTTGTCGATGAGCCACTGGCGGACCGAGTCGGCGCGGCGCAGCGAGAGGTCGATGTTGACGTCGCGGTCGCCGATGTTGTCGGTGTGTCCGGTGATCTGGACGCGGATGTCCTTGAACTCTTTGAGGACCTCGGCCGCCTTCTTGAGCTTGGGCTCTGACTTCCTGCGGATCTTGTCGCTGTTGAACTCGAAGTAGATCCCCTCGATGACCCCGGTGAACTCCTTGACCTCCTCTGGGATCTCGTCGGGACAGCCGTCGGTGTCTTGGTAGCCGTTGACGGTCTCCGGCTCGTCGGGACAGGTGTCGTCCTCGTCGAGGATCTTGTCGCCGTCGCGGTCGCGGATCGGGCAGCCGTCGGGGGCGATGCCCACCTCCTCCGGGCAGGCGTCGTCCGGATCCATGAAGCCGTCGCCGTCGGTGTCGCGGATCGGGCAGCCGTCCGGGAGCACGCCCGGCTCGCTCGGACACTGATCGATGTTGTCGAGGACGCCGTCGCTGTCGCTGTCGCCGACAGGGCAACCGTCGGGATCGACCCCGGGCTGGTACGGACAGGCGTCGTCGCTGTCGGCGTAGAAGTCGGCGTCCGAGTCCTTCGGCGGGGGAGGCGGCTTTTGCCGTCCCAGGGTGACGCTGAGGCCTGCGAGGATCTGGAAGTGGCTCGTGAAGGCGCCGCCGTCACCACCGTCACCGCGCTGGCGGCCCTGGTAGGCGCCGATCAGGTGACGCCCCTCGACCCGGGCCATCAGCCACTTGTTGATGAAGATCTTGGCGCCGACGCCGTAGTGGCCGACGGGGTCGATGTCGTTGCCGACGATGTCCGAGGAGACGCCGACCATGCCGTAGCCGCCGAGGATGAAGGGGGCGACCCGGTAGGGGAGCTGGAGGATCGCGTGGCCGCGGGCGCCGTAGAGCAGGACGCTCTCGTTGGCGTCGGTGCGGGCGTTGCTCGGCATCAAGCTGCCCTCGAGCTCGAGGCCGAGGAAGCGCGCCGGGAAGAAGGCGACGCGGGCGCCGACATCCGCGCCGAGCTTCCACAGCGGGATCTGCGGGGCGGTGTCGGGGTGGAAGAAGTCGTGGTTGTCGTTGACGATCAGGAGACCGCCGTAGAGGCCGATTTCGGCCATATTGCGCTCTGGGGTGTAGCGGCGCATCCACGGGGTCTTGACCTCGGCCGTCGAGATTTTCCCGGACTTTGTGCCCTTGGACTCTCCCCTGGACTCTCCCCTGGACTCTTCCTTGTCGGCGTTCGCGTCGGCGTCGGACGTGGTGTCAACACCGTCAGCGCCGAGCTTGATCGAGCCTCCTGCCTCGGCCGAGGACTCCGCCGGCGCGGCAGAGGCGACATGAGGGGAGGCGAGGGCGAGGCCCGTTGCGAGGAGAGTCGTAGACCAAGGTGCAGCAGGCATGCGGCGTGCGGGCATAGTAGGGAGCGTTCGCTTGGGGGGATAGGGCCGATGGGGCGGTCGCGGTCGGTGGACGACAGGGGCCGAAGATAGCCTAGGGGCCCATGCAGGCCTGGCCTGCGGCTTCGCACCCGGGGGGCTCGTCGAGGGCGAGGTTGTTCAGGTAGCAGCCTGTGCACTCATCTCCGCCGAGATCGTTCGGATCGCAAGAGCCGTTCTCGATGCAGAGGTCGGTAACGCAGTTGATGAACTTGAAGAGGTCGTAGACCTCTTCGGCCGTCATCCCGTCCTGGCACTCGAGGAAGCACGAGAGATCGGGCTCTGGGGTCGGCTCGGTCGGCAGGTTGAGCGCGCAGTTGATCAAGCACGCGATCGCGCTGCGACAGCTCAGGTCGCCGGGCTCACCGGTCGTCGGATCGGTGGTCGAGGTCGTGAAGTCCCACGGGTCGGGTGGCTCGGTGGTCACCGGGTTGGTGGTCGAGGTCGTCGTCGTCGGGTCATCGAGGATGAGGTCCGAATTGCATGCCACCGCCGCGAGGCTGACGACGGTCGCCACGAGGCCGTGCAAGAGCGTGCGATAAGCCAAAGCCATCGACCGAAGATACCAGCCTGCGCGTCTGTGTCACAATGATCTGCGCCTTTGTGCGGTCTCTCGCGGGCCCTGGTGCGACGCGTCACCGAACTCCTGGACACAGCCCGCGAGGGATCGAGGGCGTCTTCGCACGGGGGTCTTCGGCGGCGGCTCGGAAAGGCCATCTGCTTGTCTCTCGAGCAGGCAACCGACATACTCAGGAGGTCGCCTGCGGCCGTCTACGACGGGCACGGCGACATCTTCAAGAACCTGCCATAACTGCTTATCGATGGGATCCATCATGCAACCCTGGGCTGTCCCCGCTGTCGTCGCGACTACCTTTGCGCTCTCCCTCTCTGCCTGTCGCGGTGCCGACCGTGAGTTCGACTGCTCGTACCAGGCCGAGCGCTTCGAGGCTGCGGCCGCGAAGGAGGGCGTGCTCCTGCCGGAGGTCTCCGACATCGGCACCTACCCGCTCGGGATGATGATCTCCGAGGAGGGGATCAACCGCCTCCTCGGCGGCGTCGTCGGCGACGATGTGCCCTTCGCCTCGGAGATGCAGCTCGGACCTGCGCGGGTGAAGTTCACGCCCCTGTCGACGCCGGTGATCGACGTGGTCTCGATCCCGAGCTGCAACCAGTGCGTGCTCTTCTCCCTCGAGTTCAAGTTCGGCGTCGTCCAGGGCGACCCCGAGGAGGGGCTGACAGCAGGCCTCGGGGACGCCTACATGGCGATCCCGATCCGCCTCCGCGAGCGCCCTGACGGCTCCGCTGCCCTCGTCGCTCTCTACAACGAGGCGACCGTCGACAAGATGGACCTCAACGCCAACGGGATCGACTCCGAGAATTTCGAGGCGATCTCCGGGGCCCTCGCCCTCCTCGCGACGGACATCGTCCGCGAGCAGTACGGCGAGACCGAGCTGCTGGTCGTCGGCTCCCTCGACATCGGCAACCAGGACGTCAAGGCGCAGGCCCGCGACCTCTTCGTCGTCCCCGAGCTCGACGCGATCGTCCTCGGCATGGAGACCAACCTCGAGCTGCCGGAGGGCGCCGGCCTCGACCAGCCGAAGGCCCTCCCGGAGGGCACGGCGATGGGCCTCATCTTCGACCCGCAGATGATCCTCGCGGTCAGCCAGCGGATGATCGTCGAGGGGGAGATCGACCGGCGCTACGGCGAGGACGGACAGCCCGACGCAGAGGGCCTCTACGGCGTGACGATGGACAACATGACCGCCGGCACCGTCAACAACGACCGTCTCGACACGACCTTCCGGGTCTGGCGGACCGACGAGGGCTACTGTGGCTTTGCGATCGCCGAGATGCCGCTCATCCTCGGGATCGACGCTTCTTCTGGCCTCTCGGTCAGCCCGGGCAACGTCGCGGTCGTCGGCGGTGAGGGCAGCGGTCGCCTCGCCGCGGATCGCGAAGAGCTGATCATGCAAAACGAGGGGCTCATCGACAACTTCAAGGCGGCCCTCGCCGAGCAGGTCGGGCTCACCCTCAACTACCGCTCGATCGGCGTCGAGGGGAGCAGCATCTTCTTTGAGCCGCTCAGCATCGACGTCGACGCAGAGACCGACACGGTCAACTTCTACCTCGACTTCGTCGTCGCCGACAGCGAGTGAGCGGCGCCCGCCCGCTCCTGTCCGACCTCCTGAGTCCTATCTCTAAGCCCTACGATCCTATGCGTTTGCCCAAGCTTCGCCGTACCTCCGCCCTTACGTCCTTCGCCCTCGTCACGCTCGCGTTCGCCTGCAACGGCCCGGGGATGACGACCACGAACAACACGATGGGGGGCACCGAGAACACCTCGATCACCACCAACCCGACGGGGGAGACCGAGACCACAGGTCCGGTGCTCAACTGCATCCCGGGGGCGATCCGCTGCACCGACGCGCTCGACGGCGTCGAGGTCTGCACCGAAGACGGCCAGCTCTGGGAGGAGACCCCCTGCGGCAAGTACCAGCAATGCTACGTCGACGAGTGCCTGGGCCCCTGTGAGCTCATCCAGGACCCGCCGTCCTCCGAGGGCTGCTCCTTCCGGGCCAACCGGATGCGCCACTACCAGGAGGCTGAGCCCGACGCGCTGATCGTCGGCAACATCTCGAACGAGACCCCGGCGACGGTCCAGCTCTACGGGATCTCGGCGCTCGCCGAGGAGGCGCCGATAGGCGATCCCGTGGTCGTCGCGCCCGGCAAGACCCACCTCTTTGAGCTGACCAACCCCTTCATCGGCGGCTTCTCCCAGTACCGCACCGGCGGCACCTATCGGATGGAGAGCGACCTGCCAGTGATCGCCTACCAGCACTCGCCGCTCGACAACGTCGCGACCAACGACTCGTCGATGCTCCTGCCGGACCACACGCTCGGGAAGGTCTACATCATCGCCTCCTACCCGGCGCTCGGGGAGCCGAGCTACTTCAACGTGGTCGCCGCAGAGAACGAGACGACCGTGACCTGGGCCCCGCGGATCGATACCGCCGGCAACGGCCTGCCGATCCCCTTCGTCAACGGCGGCGAAGAGGGGACGATCAAGATGGCCTTCGCCGGCGACCTCCTGCAGATCGGCGCCTCCGCGGTCAACGGCGACATGCGCTGCGCCGAAGAGGAGACGGAGTGCGTCGACGGGGGCGGCACCGAGGCCGACTGTGCGGAGGCCCGCAACGACTGTGAGGACGAGGAGCGCCACAAGCGGGACATCTCCGGCACCGTGGTCATCGCCGACAAGCCGATCTGGGTGGTCGGCGCGACCAACTGCGCCTTCGTCCCGGTGAAGAACGGCTTTTGTGATCACCTCCAGGAGCAGATGATCCCGCTGGAGTACTGGGGCAAGGAATATGTCGGCGCCCACTCGCCGACCCGCCTCGACGAGAAGCACTACTGGCGGGTCTACGCCGGCGAGGACAACGTGACGGTGACGACCGAGCCGGCTCAGGCCGGGACTCCGCTCGTGCTGAGCAAGCGGGGGGACTTCGCCGAGCTCGAGGTCGACACCAGCACCTCGTTTATCTTCAAGAGCGAGAAGCCCTTCCTCCCGGTCCAGTACATCTCCGGCGCCCAGACCGGCCCCGGCTTCGGCGACCCGGCGATGTACCAGATGGTCCCGGTCGAGCAGTTCCTCGACCGCTACGCCTTCGTCACCGGCGTCAACTACGAGCTGAACTACGCCCAGGTGATCCACAAGAAGGGCGACGCGCCGATCGTGATCGACGGCATCGAGGTCAACGGCTACTACGAGGTCGGCGCCTACGAGGTCGCAGACTGGGCGATCGAAGAGGGCGCGCACGAGGCCATCTCGGACGACACCTTCGGCCTTATCAGCATCGGCTACACGATCCCCAGCAACTGCAACCCTGCCTTCGTCGATCCAGAGTGCGACATGCCGGATCACAAGCCCTGCTGTCGGCCCTGCACCGGCAAGTGCACGGTCTCCAACAACAACCCCGAAAAGCCGAACTGCGGGGTCATGGGCAAGGAGCAGTGCTGTACGGAGGAGATCTGCAACGCGCCGGGCCTGCCGGTCTGCGAGTGCACCGGCTCATACGCTTCCTACGCCTATCCGGGCGGGATGCGGCTCAAGAAGATCTACAACCCGTAATGCCAGGAGCTTCGGCTCTCGTGATGCTGTGGATCCCCTTTGCCGCTTGAGACGTGCACGAGGTGAACTCTGCGTGCGAAGGCCGAGGTAGTGGCGCGGAGGCTGAGGCGAAGGCCGGTCGAGGGGGGCAGCACTCCCTCAGACAGGTCGGAGCGTGCGTCGACCCCTAAAGGGGTCGATGCACGTCCTAGACTCACTCGCGCTGCCCCCCTCGCCCGTCCCTGCAGCTCGTCCTCCTTTGGGAGAAAGCCGGGGGAGCGAGGGCCGTGATGCTTGGCCCACAGGGCGCCGTTCGGTGAGAAAGCCGGGGGAGCGAGGGCCGTGATGCTTGGCTCGGAGGGCGCCGTTCGGTGAGAAAGGGGGGGGAGCGAGGGCCGTGATGCTTGGCCCACAGGGCGCCGTTCGGTGAGAAAGGCGGGGGAGCGAGGGGCGTGATGCTTGGCCCACAGGGCGCCGTCCGGTGAGAAAGCCGGGGGAGCGAGGGCCGTGATGCTTGGCCCGCAGGGCGCCGTTCGGTGAGAAAGGCGGGGGAGCGAGGGCCGTGATGCTTGGCCCACAGGGCGCGGTCCGGGGAGAAAGGGGGGGGAGCGAGGGCCGTGATGCTTGGCTCGGAGGGCGCCGTCCGGTGAGAAAGGCGGGGGAGCGAGGTGTGATGCTTGGCTCGGAGGGCGCGGTCCGGGGAGAAAGGGGGGGGGAGCGAGGGCTGTGATGCTTGGCCCACAGGGCGCGGTCCGGGGAGAAAGTCGGCTTGGTCTGACGGACGGCCTGGGGGGTAGGCCAGCTAGGCCGTTTCGTAGCGCTCTTGGCGGAGACGGAAGGCGGCCCATCCGCCCTCCATCAGGCGGAGGATATGATCCTTGGTCGACTGGAGGTCGTCTTGGGCGATCGCCTGCGATGAGCGACCGTCGGCCTCCATGACGATCACCCGCTCCGCGTCGCCGAGAACCGGCAGGTTGGGGTTGTGGGTGATCGTGATCAGCTGACGGCGCCCCTTGATCTCCCGCAGCTGGGGGACGACGGCGTCAGAGATGAAGGAGTTGTCGAGGTTGTCCTCAGGCTGATCGATGAGCAGCGGCGCCTCGCTCTCGAGGAGCAAGATCGGCAGGATCGCGGAGCTCTTCTGACCTGTGGAGAGGCGATCGGCGCTGCGCCAGGTGTCGCCGACCCGCAGCTCGATCCGCGGGACGTCCTCGCGGTCGATGATGTCGAGCTCGTAGCGGCGGTCGGGGTGGTCCTTGAGCTGGGCGAAGAGGGTCTCGGCGAAGTCGGCGTTGACCTCCGCCCGGGCGGCGAGGGCGGCGACGTCACTACGATCGGCGAGCTCTCCAAGATCGCCCGGGGCGATCGCGGCGACCAGGCGATCGACGGGGGCGTTGTACTGACGCCCAGTCTTCTTCATCAACGAGACCAGAAGATCGCGGTACTCGCTCGCCTCGGCGTCGGCGGTGACGATCACCCGGACCCGACCGCCGAGGCGGGCGCTGATGTCCGAGGAGATCGTCGTCCGGGTCTTGGTCCGCTGGCGGCGGAGCTCGGCGTAGGCCTCCAGGAGGCGGCGGCGCTCCTTGGTCGCCTCGGCCTGGGTCTTGGAGAGGTCGACCAGCTCGCCCTTGACCGACTGGAGGCGGTGCACATGGCCGGCCGCCTCGTCGCGATCCGAGAGGCGCTCGGAGTGGGCGTCGGCGTCGGCCATGAGGGTCTTGTAGCTGGCCTCAGCTGGGGCGTGGAGCGCTGCGACGTCAGCCTTCGCCCGGTCGAGGCTCTCGCCGAGGTTGCGCAGGCGATCGACGACCGAGGAGAGGAGGATCGGCAGCTCCGTCTCGTGGCGGACCAGCTCGCGCTTGAGCTCCGAGAAGAGCGCCCCGTTCGGACCCTTCTCGACCGCCTCCGGGATCAGCTCGTCGAGCCCCTTGACCTGATCGAGGGTCGCGTCGCCGAGGTGATCACGGAGCTTGGTCACCGCCGCCAAGGCGCGGGTGAGAGCCGCGGCCTCCTGCTCGCGCAGCTCCTTGGCGACCGCGGCGCCCTGGAGCTGAGGGGAGAGCCCGTCGGCCTCCATCGCGGTGTTGGCGGCGGCCAGCTTGCTCTCCCAGCTCGAGAGGTCGACCAGGTCCTGGTGGGCGCTCTTGGTCCGGGCGGCGACGTTGAGCAACCGCTGGCTGTTCTCCGCGAGGGCGTCGCCTGCCTGATCGATCTGCGACTGGAGGCTGTGCAGCGGCTGCGAGCAGAGCCGGTCGAGGAGCTCACGCTGGGCGGTCGGGCTCTGGGCGATCTCTTCGATCTCGTTGTGCGAGAAGATCGCGGCGTCGATCAGCACCGACGAGGCGAGCACCTTGGGGTCGACCGCCTTGCCCTGGTCGTCGGTGATCACCGGCGCTTCGGCGGCCGTCCTGCGGATCCGGTAGGAGAGGCCCTCCTGGCTCTCAAACTCGACCTCGACATAGCCGGAGGCGCCGAGGTTGGCGCTCAGGAGGTTGCGCAGACGATCGTCGGAGCCCTTGCTCCCGGAGGTCGGCTTGGGGAGACGGTCGAGCGCGAAGCGGATGAACTCGAGCACCGTCGTCTTGCCCGAACCGCGGCCGCCGATGATGCAGTTGAGGCCGTCAGCAAAGCGCAGATCGAGCTTGTCAAGGAAGCCTCCGTAGACTCGAAGACGCCGTATTTTGTGATGACCCAAGGCTCTTGTCTCCTCGCGAAGGGAGCGGCGAGCGCCGCTCGACCCGGCGCGATTATGCACGGTCTGCGGGCTGGGATCGACCTCTCGTCGAGGCTCCCTAGGTGGCGATGCGCTCGCAAAGGTGCGTCTGCGTAGCCTAGGAAACCGGGACGTCAGTCGGCTTGGGCGTCGGGCTCGTCGTCGGGCTTGTCATCAGGCCCAGATGCTGCGGGGCTTTCGCCCGGTGAGCACCGCTCCTCGCCCTTCGCGCGCCTGTGGTCGAGCGTGGCCTTCCGGCGTAGCCTAGGAGACCGTGACTTCAGTCGACTACGAGCCGGCGCCGAGAATCGGCGGACATTTCCTCCTCGGGGTGGCCCTCGTCTGCGGGGTCGGCTTCGCCTCTCCATGGCTCGTCGGCTGCGGCGGAGGGCCGAAGGGTGCGCCGAGCGGGGCTTCGTCCGCGGAGGGCCCTTCGGTCGTGGCGACCGCGCCCCTCCTCGGCGAGGCTGCTGTGGCCGTCCTGCCGAGCGCGATCCAGGTCAAGGCCGACGACCCGTCGAGCTTCTCGGTCGACTCGTTCGTCGCGGTGCTCCTGGTCCAGGCCCTGATCGAGGGGCGCAGCGGTCTCAGCGTCGAGCCCCGTCTCGACGCCGAGGGGGCGACCCAAGGCTATCGGCTCGGGACGATCGCCGGGGACTCGCCCTTCGCCCGGTTGGGGCTAAAGGAGGGCGACATCGTCGGGGCGATCAATGGAATCGGCATGACCAGCCCCGAGCGCGCCCGCGCGGCGATCGCTTCGGCGCGGCGGCACGCGGTCGTCGCCGTCGAGCGCGGCGAGACGGCGCTCTTCCTCGACTACCGTCTGGTCGACGGCCTCGCCTGGTCGTCGCGGGTGATCGAAGAGGGCGGGGAGGCGGTGGCGGTGGAGCCCGCGGTCGCCGTCGTCGACGCGAACGCCCTCGTCGCGGCCGTCGACGATCGCGAGCTCGAGGCGCTCGCCGCTGGCGCCAAGGCCGGAGGGCACCCCGGCGCGGGCGGAGGAGCCTCATCGACCGCGGGGACGGGCAAGGCGCTCGGAGGTAGCGGAGCGCCGACTGGCGGCGCAGGTACATCACCCGGCAAGAGCAGCGGCGGCAAGAGCAGCGGCGGCAAGAGCAGCGGCGGCAAGAGCAGCGGCGGCAAGAGCAGCGGCGGCAAGAGCAGCGGCGGCAAGAGCAGCGGCGGCA
>Ga0316189_10001586_pt1 | contig 22543 bp, 17 predicted proteins | sample LowCovwburrow_MG_FD_204930 | JGI IMG/M metagenome (GOLD analysis project Ga0316189, IMG submission 204930) | Coastal sediment microbial communities from Maine, United States - Lowes Cove worm burrow | ecosystem: Environmental > Aquatic > Marine > Coastal > Sediment | place: USA: Maine... | reverse complement strand
TGTTGAGTTAAACACAGCTTCCCCTTCAAGCTCATTAACTCTAGAATTTATGTTTTTAATACCAATTCCTTTTTTACTTTTATTAGTATCAAAACCATCTCCATCATCAATTATCGATAAGCAAATTACATTATTTTTTAATTGGATGCTAATTTTTACAGCCTTTGCATTGGCATGTTTATAAATATTTTGAAGTGATTCTTGTATAATCCTGTATATGTTGATTTTAGTTTTATTGAGTACACTTTCCCAATTGATATCATCGGTATAATTAAAAGAAGCCTTTAATTGATATGCATCGGTTTGTTTTTCAATTAATTCTGAAACGATATCCATAAATCCAGATCCAGCAACAAAATCGGTATTAAGGTCATGGGAAATTTTTCGAATATCATTCTCGATGGTTTTCAATTCACTAATATATGCAGCTCTGTTTTTTATGGCTTCTTTACCTTCAGAAAAATTTAAACTATCTAAACTTAATCTGGTTCCAAAAAGTCGACCTAAAACACCATCGTGAAGGTCTTTTGATATTCTAATCTTTTCGTTTGCTCTTGCTTCATCAACTTTATCTTGTTGAGACAGCATTAAATTATAAATCTCCTCATTAGCTTTCTGTTGATCTTTTTCAAACTTGAGTTCCTTGTTTTTTGCACGTTGCATGATAATGATATACAATAAAAATAAGGTCACTAATAAAACTCCTGAAATAATTAAGAGCCACATAAGTTGTTCTGAAATACGTTCGTTTTCTTCTTCGATATTGTCAGTATCGAATTCAATTCTTGCGTATTTATTTTTAACATTGCGCTCTTCATTTAAGAGACTGTCTGCAATCCTTATATATTCTTTGAGATACGATTTACCATCTTCACCTTCATGAATACCCGATAAGATTAATAACGCTTCTTGTCTAACTTCATTTGCCGAAGTATTGGATGCTATCTTTAAGGCTTGATTGGCATATTTACTGATAGAATCTTTTTGTCCGATCTCATTATATAATTTTGATAAATCTATAGCAACATTCATTTTAAGCATCTCATCATCCATTTTTAAAGCTATCGCATATGCTTCTTCAAATTTGTTTTTCACCATATTGAAATCATAGTTTCCAGACTCTAATTGCGTATCGGCTATATTAAGAATAATTATAGGGTAAAATGTAGGATCCGCTTCTTCGTACTTTGGTCTCAATGGCACCAGACTTTCGTAGAGTTTTATTGCAGTATTAAAATCACCCATTTTCCTATATACCCATGCTTTATTATTAATTGAGTACACTTCATTAATAAACCCATCTTCAACGAGCTTAGCATATTCATTAGATTTTTCAAAATACTCAATAGATTTTGGATAATTTCCGAGTTCTCTAGAAATGATACCCATAAGATTGTATGCATTCCATAGTTTATCTAATCTATTTTGGGTTTTGGGTAATTGATTTAATATCAAAATAGACTTAACAGCAGCTTCTTCAGCTCCCACGTAAATTTTTTCTATTTGTTGAATATCAGCTAATATGAGTAGTGCAGTAGCTTTTTCCTCAGAAATTTCATTGATAGGAAAGAATTTTAAAGCTTTAGAATAGAAATAATATGAGCTGTCATTTTTATCTAAATACCTGTAAAATGATCCAAGATTTGAAGCAGAGACTGTGATTGCTGAAGAATCCTCAATTTTCTGTGCTAATTTAAAATTTGATCTGTTAATGTTAACGTATTTATCATACTTTTCTGAACGAAAATACATCATTGATAAATTTCTATGTACCGATAAGAGAATAGAATCATTGTTAACGTTTTTTGCAATTTCCGAAGACTTTATAGCAAAGTTTAAACGCGACTCTAGTGGTTTATTTTCATTCTTTGATAATTCAATCAATATGTTTATTGAATCTAACTGCTTGTTCTGTGCAACTAGAGTTATAACACCTATTAAAATGAATAAAAAAGAACAGAATACGTTTTTAGACAAAATGAAATACTTTTATTCCAAATGTAGACTAAAAAAATAAATTAAATACTAATCATAAGAAAGAGGCTGTATGAAAATTAAGTTTCAGTGTCATACGGAGCGTAGTTAACAATCCCAAAAGCTATATTTAGGTAGCATTTCGGCACTATTCGCCATGACAGACTAAAATTTAATTTTCAGACAGCCTTTATTAAATTTGAAATCAGGATATTTTATCCTTGAGATTCAAGTTTCAATTTCTTTTTATCGACAGCCAATAAGTTTTGCTTGTTGTACTTTTTGAAAGTTGGTGTGTTGGTCTCAACTAAAGAGTCGCTACTTTGTCCTGAAACAGTTAATAATATTACAGCTAACACTAATAAAGTAATTTTTAAAGTTTTCATCTTATTTAATTTTAGGGAGTTATAAAAAATTTTAATGGTATGATAAATAGTAAGGTTATCCTTGATTAGCCTCTAACCTGTTTTTCTGAGCATGTGCGACCAAATCATACGTTTTTTGAGTTTCGTAATTTGTGTCTTTGGCGTGTACAACCGAGTCACTACTCTGTCCTGAAACAGTTAGTAATACTACAGCAACTAATAATAAAGTAATTTTTAAAGTTTTCATCTTAATACATTTTAATTTGTCAATAATATAGCAATAAATGCTATACTTGAGGGAGAACCAACCGTTTACAATTATACGTAACGATGCGTATCAACCTTATAGACAAAGTTACGCTACAACCTAGTCTAGTCAAATAAATGGATTAATATAAATACTTTAATAAGTGTTAAGGGGCTTATTGAAGTAGGACAAAAATAGCATTTTATTGGACACTACCAAAAGAATACACGTTTAAGTGCATTTTTTTTACGACGAAATGCCTTTTTGATAGAATATTTTGTTCATTACTTGTTGATAACTTATGTCATAAAAAGGACAATTTGAAGCTAAAAAGTACTGATTATCAACAAATTAAGAGCATATTTCTGTCGAAATTTCAAAAACAATACATTTTACGAGTTTTATAGTAGAGATTTTCTGAAATAAAAACATCGAATGAATTGGTGAACTTTTCTTGGCTAAAACAAAAAAGCATCCCAATGTTCTTATTCAGAAAAAAGAAAGTTTCTCATGAGAATAACCAACTAGCTTGCGAAGCTCAATACTCTAGGATTCCTACTTGAACAGCCCAATTACCTTTTGTTCTTAAAAAACTTTAATTTCTTGAAGCTTTCGTTTTGCTAGTTTTGACCGCACTATAAAAACATATAATGTCTTCTCTTGATTAATTTTCTTTTACTAATTTAGTCCTATACAAACTTTCTAGCTGTATTAGCAGTATAAGTTGAGCAAAAGAATCACACAAGAGAGTATAGCTGCTAAAACAAGTTCAAAAATATTATAGATATAAAATGGAATTCTCAAAACCAGAAATAGAAGATTTATTACTAAACTTTTACCCCAATTTAACAGAAATAGAAATTGAAAGCATTTTATCTATTTCAAAGTACAACGTCGCAAAGAACAAAGAAATAATTTTATTTAATGGGAGAACAGACAAATACTTAGTCTTAATCCTAAAAGGAGTTGCAAGAGCCTATAGTTTGAGTGAAAATGGGGAAGAATTAAATGACTTTATTAGAGCTGAAGGAAAAGTTATTGGAGATTCAAGAGTTTTCGGTGAGGACACTCAAATACTCAATATTGAATCTATTGGTGAAATTCATTATTTAAAATTTGATATTAATAAATTAGAAGCTTTAGGTTATGACAATCCTAAAATCATGAAATTTTATTTAAATATTTTAAAAGAAATGATTTTAACTTTTACCTATCGCTTAAACACTTTTATTACGATGAGTCCAAAAGAACGCTACACTGATTTATTGCGTTGGAATCCCGTATTAATTGAATCTGCTTACGACAAACATCTAGCTAGCTTTTTAGGAATCAAGCCGTTAACAATTCATAGGATTAAAAAAGAGATATCGAAACATATCAAATGATATTTGTAATAAAAATGAATTCATCTAGTTTTGCGTTTAACACAAATTTTTATAAATAGCACATTTATGAAATATAGAATTTTCTCCTTAATACTGTTGGAATTTCTATATCACATAAAAGCTTTAAAAGCGCAAAATGGAAAAACAAAAAAGGAACTTAGGGAGATTATTTAAACCTTTAGCATTTGGATTAATCGCTATCGGAATAGCAAGTTGCAATGAAGGAGTAGTTGAAAAGAAAGAAAAAGATTCAACTTTAAAATTCAATGGTAAAATTTCTCTCGACGTACGCGACTCAGAACCTGATTGGGCGCCATATACGCCAAAAGCAGCGCCAGAGGGAGCTCCAAATGTTTTATTTATTCTATATGATGATACCGGTTTAGGTGCATGGTCTCCTTATGGTGGTGGTATCAATATGCCTACCATGGATAAGATTGCTGCCAATGGTGTTACATACACGCAATGGCATACTACTGCTTTGTGCGCACCAACGCGCTCTACGATACAAACAGGAAGAAATCATCATTTAAATAGCATGGCTTCTATAACAGAAACTGCGGATGGTTTTCCAAATGCCAATGGAAGAATCGGTCCTGAAGTAGCACCTCTTTCTGCAATATTGCAAGAAAATGGATACAGCACATTTTGGATTGGTAAAAATCATAATGTACCTGAGCAAGATGTTGCCTCGGGTGGCACAAAAAGACAATGGCCTTTACAAATGGGATGGGATCGCTTTTATGGCTTCATTGGTGGCGAAACCAACCAATGGTATCCTGATTTAATCGAAGACAATCACTTTGTAGAAAAAGAATTTGAAGAAGGATATCACTTATCAAAAGATTTAGCTGACCATGCTTTGGGAATGTTACGTGATCAACAAGCAACCAACCCTTCAAAACCTTGGTATTTGTGGTACAATCCTGGAGCAAATCACGCACCTCACCATGCTCCAAAAGAATATATTACAAAATACAAAGGAAAATTTGACGCAGGTTATGATGCCTATAGAGATTGGGTAACCGAACGTATGATAGAAAAAGGGATTCTACCAGAAGGAACGGTAAACACCCCAATCAATCCTATGCGAGAAGATATGGCAGTAGCTATTGATATGGTTCGCCCTTGGGAATCGTTAAATGCAGATGAGAAAAAATTATTTGCAAAAATGGCAGAAGTATATGCAGGTTTTTCTGAATATACAGATGCTCAAGTAGGACGTATTATTGATTATCTTGAAGAAAGTGGTCAGTTAGAAAATACTATTGTAATGTATGCTGCTGATAATGGTGCCTCTGGAGAAGGTAGTCCAAACGGTTCTGTTAATGAAAATAAATTCTTTAACGGCTATCCCGATGAGTTATCAGAAAACATGAAATATCTAGATGTTTTAGGGGGTCCTGAAACATACGAGCATTTCCCAACAGGTTGGGCATCTGCCTTTTCCGCGCCATTTAAAATGTTTAAACGTTACTCACAATATGCAGGAGGAACTAACGATCCTTTAGTTATTTCTTGGCCAAAAGGCATTAAAGCAAAAGGCGAAATTCGTAATCAATACCATCATTCGGTGGATATTGTTCCAACATTGTTAGAAGTAATTGGACTTGAAATGCCAGAGGTTCACAATGGTGTAAAACAAGTTCCATTATCTGGAGTTTCAATGGCATATACTTTTGATGCCAAACCAAATGATCCTACGCAAAAACAAGTACAATATTATACGATGTTGGGATCACGAGGCATATGGAAAGATGGTTGGAAGGCTGCAGCTATTCACGCACCTCTTTCTGGAAAAGGGAATTTTGACAAAGATGAATGGGAATTATACCACGTTGCTGTAGATAGATCAGAATCAAAAGATTTGGCGAAAGAAAACCCTGAAAAACTTCAAGAGCTGATTGACGCTTGGTTTGTAGAAGCCGAAAAAAACAACATATTACCTCTCGATGATAGAAGCGCACCAGAATTGTTTGTAATTGATAGACCTTCAACTGAACCAGCAAGAGATAGATATATATATTATCCTTTTGCAGCTGCTGTACCAGAAGGAAATGCTGTAAATGTCCGAGGTCGATCTTATAAAATATTAGCTAACGTAGAAACCAACAAAAACACATCTGGCATTTTGTTTGCGCACGGTTCTCGATTTGGCGGTCATACTTTATTTATTAAAAATAATAAACTGTATTATTCGTATAACTTTTTAGGCATCAGTCCAGAACAAGTTTTTGAATCTTCAATTACACTTACTCCTGGAAAACATACCGTTGGCATGGAATTCACTAGAGAAGAAACAGGTGAATATGGTGAGTCTCTTGGCACAACTAAACTTTACATTGATGAGCAATTAGTGGCTGAAGGGCCTATGAAAACACAAGCTGCCAAATTCACGCTTTCAGGTGATGGTTTGTGCATCGGCTATGATAGTGCAGATGCAGTAAGTGAATTGTACCCATCACCCAGCAAGTTTAATGGTGGTGAAATTCAATTTGTAGCTGTAACTGTTGAAGGTACACCTTATGTAAATTTAGAAGCAGAAGCTAAACGTGTCATGATGAGTCAATAAATAGTTTATACCACTAATTGGAATATTAATAAAAACATTCCAATAGAATATAAGATACTAGCCGATTTTAGGTTAATTTTAAAAGTCAAGATCATTTCAATTTCTTTGAAACTTGATAATAAATGACTCGAAAATCGGCTATTATTAAACGAAAACATTGGTATAAAGTAAAAAAATGAACAGAAAGTTAAAAATTCAGAATTCTTCTAATGCCTCGTATAACTGGAGTATTTGTAAATATTTGTTTCTTTTTTTTATCTTATTTCATTCTTGCACTAAAGAAGACTATAGATTAAAAGCAGTTTCTTATGCTCAATTTAAATCCTTTGTTAATGAAACTGGATACATTACAGATGCTGAAAAGTATGGATGGTCGATTGTCCAAATGGATGTTTTCAATTATAGAACAGCAGAAAATGCAAACTGGAAAACACCTGATGGCATTCATAAAGTGTCTTCAGAAAAATTACCCGTTACTCAGGTAAGCTATAATGACGCCTTGGCCTATTGTAAATGGGCTAAAAAAAGACTTCCTAGCTATAATGAATATTGGGACATTGTTAAGAATGATAAGCGTACTATTGTATCAGATAATAAATACCCGATCTCTGAAATAGACACCGTAAATATAGTGGGTAATGTATGGGACATTACAAAAAACAAAACCAATGATAAAGTAAGGCTTGCTGGTGGTTCCCTTTTTTGTTCTGAAAACACTTGTCACGGTACCATTAAAGAAAGAGAGTTGTTTGTTGATAAAGAAACTGGAAATATAAATATTGGGTTTTCTGTCATTGATTTATAATCACCTTAAAAAAAAACAATTATATGATGATAAATAAAACAATATTAAAGACATGTATCGCCTTGTTTTTAATAGGTCTTAGTCTAAACGCTCAGGCACAAGATGAAACGCCAGGTACTTCAGCTGAAGATTTAGCAAAACAATTGGCGAACCCAGTAGCATCTTTAATTAGTGTTCCGTTTCAAAATAATTTTGATTTTAATGTTGGCCCTCTTGAAGGGTTTAGATATGCATTAAATATACAACCGGTTATTCCTATATCATTAAATGATAAATGGAATATGATTAGTAGAACTATTATACCTGTTATTTCACAAAGTGATGTGACCGGAATTGGTAATAATGACACTGGACTTGGAGATATCGCTCAAAGTATTTTCTTTTCTCCAAAAGAAGTAAAAAATGGTCTCGTTTGGGGTGTTGGACCTGTATTATTACTACCTACCGCCACAAATGATGTATTAGGAGTGAATAAATGGGGAGTTGGACCAAATGGTTTAGTTTTAAAACTACAAGGCCAATGGACTTACGGTGCTTTAGTAAATCATATCTGGTCCTACGCGGGAAGTGGACTTAATGATGTTAATGCGTCATTCTTTCAGCCATTCGCAACTTATGCAACAAAAACAGGCGCTTCTTTTACAATAGCTTCTGAAAATACGCAAGATTGGGATAATGATTTCTTTGGTGGCTTTACAGGAATCTATTATGCTAAAGTTACTAAATTTGGAAAGCAAATGGTACAATTAAGTGCTGGTCCAAAAGTGTACTATGGAAATAATCCATTTAATCCAGATTGGGGAGTTCGTGCAAACATCATATTATTGTTTCCAAAATAAACAAGCTTAATTCAAACGCATTAATAACTCCATTATTTAAACGTCTTTATCATGACAGTAGCTGAAATAATTAGCAAAATATTTTTACCAATATCTCTTGCTATTATAATGCTCGGTATGGGTATGACCCTAATACCACATGATTTCACTAGAATTCTTAAAAATCCTAAAGCCATTTTAATTGGTCTTATAAATCAACTTGTTTTTCTGCCAGTTATTGGTTTTTTACTAGCAATTACTTTTAATTTAAGTCCCGAAATGTCAGTTGGATTAATTATTCTAGCTAGTTGTCCTGGAGGGCCAACTAGTAATTTAATAGTACAGATTTGCAGAGGCAATATTGCATTATCTGTTACATTAACCGCCATTTCTAGTATTGTAAGTGTACTTACCATACCTTTTATTTTGTTTTATGCATTATCGTATTTTAGCACGGACACAGAGGTCATGATCAAATTACCTATGCTCGATACTATTCTTCAAATAATGGCAATTACTGTTATTCCTATTTCGATTGGAATGCTAATTCGTAAATTCAATACACAGTTTGCAAAACAAATGGAAAAACCAATGCGTATTGCTTCTACTATAATTTTTATTTTAGTCTTTCTGGCAGTAATAGCTGCCAATCTCAACATAATAAGACAAGCCATGAAGGAAGTGGGTCTTGTCACCTTGCTATTCAATCTAATAACTATGGGATTAGGCTACTTAACTGCTAAACTATTTAAATTGAATTTCAAAAGTATTATTTCAATCACTGTGGATAGTGGCATACAAAATGGAGCACTGGCATTTGTGATTGCTACCTCTATACTAAATAATGTAGAAATGGGCATTCCAACTGGAGCTTATGTTATATGGATGTATATAACCGGTGGAATTTTAATGTGGCAACTAGGAAAAGGATCTAAGGTAGAAGCGAAATAGGTAAAAGAAATAAAGAACTGAATTAAAAAACAAGCCTTTTTTTGAATTGGTGTTGTAAATTCTAACTAAAAATGATGGAGGTCAGTTCAGTTATAGAAGGAGGTGTTGGTCTTCTTCTCAAGATTTAATTAATACTGTATGTATTAGAGCATTCAAGAAGATGATTTGTTATTGTAATCATTAAATTTGAATTACATATTTTTAAAAAACCAATACTTTTAAGAGTCAGTTCAACCATTAATCATAATAAACAAAAATTAATATGAAAATCATTCTAAAAACAATAGCGTTAGCAATTGTACATTTTGCTTTATTCGTAATCCCAAGAATTGGAATAGCTCAAGAAATTACGGGCATAGTAAAATCTAAGTCTTCAACTATTTACTTTGAAGATTTTGGTTTGGAAAAAAATGTCATTAACGGAAAAATACATTCTAATCTAACGGGATCAATATATACCTTCAGTCTAAATAACGAAAAGGAAGAATTCGCTGGTGTAATTACTAATAAGCTCTCATCGTTTGGGGTAAACTTATCATATAAAAATCAAAAGATTGAAGGCCAAATAAAGAAAAGCACAAACCATACTAAAAGTGAATGGAATATAGATTTTTTTGGAAAAACCCTAAACGGCACTGTTGTTCATAATGCTATGAATACAGTTGACACCTATAATCTTAGCTACGACAATAAAAAAATAACAGGAACAATCTATAAAAAGATGAACACTCTTGTTTATGATTTGAAGTTGGATAAAAGAAAGATATCAGGTATCATGTCACTTAATGCAACATCTGTAAAACACTCCTATAGTTTAATGACAGAACAACTAACTGAGGATGAATTCATTCTACTACTCTTTATTGAATCTATTAAATTAATGAATGAAAGAATTGATGATATTGATAAATTTCAAGGCAATGATTAAATATGGTAGATAAGATCTTTAGAAATGGGAAATAGTAATTGTATTGACCTCAGTACTCATCCATTCAGCTCATGAATCGTCTCTAAAACAAAAAAGCATCCCAATTTTCTTATTCAGAAAAAAGGAAAGCTTCTCATCGGTAAGAACTCAACAACATTGAGTTTCTTACAACTACTCTCAAGTTTCCTTGAGAACAACACAACTACTTTTATTGCTTAAAAAAAGCCTCAATTTCTTGAAGCTTTAGTTTTGCAATTTTTAGCGGTCTGGACGGGACTCGAACCCGCGACCTTCGCCGTGACAGGGCGACATTCTAACCAACTGAACTACCAGACCGTTGCTTTATTGCGATGGCAAATATACATCTGATTTTTAATACCACAAATATTTTACCATGATTTTTTAATAAAAATTCAAATAAATTTTTGACGCTCTACCATGTAGCTTGTTAAGATTTTATCAAAGGGTTTATTGATATCAGCTTCAACATATTTTATTTGGTATTGACCACATTTCAATTTGATACTCTTAAAGTAATCTTCAACAGCACTTTCATAACCTTCTTTTACCGTATCTGGATACAAATTGATATACTCATTCGTCTCTACATCTATAAAACGTTTTGGAGTATTATCAAAATCAAATTTAAGCTCTTTCTCCTTATCAATCACATGAAATAAGACCACTTCGTGCTTATTGTATTTTAAGTGCCTTAGAGCCTCAAAAAGCTTGGTGTCATCCGTAGACGTTTGAAACATATCTGTAAAAAAGAAAATAAGTGAACGCCTATGAATATTCTCAGCAATTTGATGCAAATAGGTATAGGTTTCGGTTTGTTTATTAACCTGTTTTGAAACCACCATTTTACTCAACTCAGCTAATAGCATTTGATGGTGACGCTCACTCCCTTTTTCTGGAGAATAATAATCATATGCATCACTGTAAATACTGAGTCCAATGGCATCACGTTGCTTTTTTAAAATATGCATGAGTGCTGCAGAAGCTAATGCCGAAAATCCAATTTTATTGAGATTTGAAATACTGAAATCTTTCATTTCAGGATAATGCATCGAGCTACTATTATCTATAATCAAATGACAACGTAAATTCGTTTCGTCATCATAGCGTTTGGTATATAACTTATCGGTTTTCGCGAAAAGTTTCCAATCAATATGTCGTGTGCTTTCGCCTTGATTATAGATTTTGTGTTCAGCAAACTCTGCCGAAAATCCATGAAACGGACTCTTATGCATACCAGCAATAAAGCCTTCTACCACTTGCTTGGCGAGTAGCTCTAGGTTTTTAAAACCTCCTGCTTTATTCAGTTCTGCTTGTAAATTCATGGTTTTCTTAAGCTCCTAATGTTAACCTCGTCTAATTTTAGTGTTGTAAAACATTGTTATTAATAGATGACATCTTAGATCATCTTATCCACAATGCCGTAAGCAACAGATTCTTCTGCTCCCATCCAATGGTCTCGATTAAAATCTTTCATCACCTTATCAAAATCTTGTCCGCAATTGTCTGCTAAAATTTTAGCACTCAATTCTTTAGTTTTCAAAATTTCCTGAGCTGTAATTTCAATATCACTGGCTTGTCCTCGTGCACCTCCACTTGGCTGATGAATCATCACTCTCGCATGAGGTTGAATAAAACGTTTTCCTTTGGTTCCTACAGATAATAAAATAGAACCCATGGATGCTGCCAACCCTGTGCAAATAGTCGACACATCGCTATTTAAAGACTTAATGCAATCATACATTGCAAATCCAGAGGTTACATAGCCTCCAGGACTATTTATATAGAGCTGAATATCTTTAGTTTCTAAGGCATCTAAATACAATAAACGATCAATCACATGTTTTGCTGATTTATCGTCTACCATTCCCCAAAGAAATACCTTTCGGTCTTTTAATAATTTATTATCTATTAAGTCTTGTGCTTTGTCTTGCTTACTCATACATTATAATTTTAGTTAAAAATAAAAAAAGGTTTACCACAATGGCAAACCTTTTATCATTTCTTTTGGATAAATAATCCTATAAAAGTGAATCGATAGCGTCTGTGTAAGCATTTTTAGGTGCTACACCAACTTGACGACCAACAACTTCTCCGTTTTTGAACACCAAAACCGTTGGAATATTTCTAACACCATACTTGGCAGCAAACTCTTGATTTGCATCAACATCTACTTTTCCAACTACCGCTTTACCTTCGTAATCGTTGCTTATTTCATCAATGATAGGTCCAACCATTCTACAAGGTCCACACCAAGCAGCCCAAAAATCAACCACTACCGGCTTATCACTATTTAATACCGTTTCTTCAAATGTTGCATCTGTTATTTCTAATGCCATAATTATATTTCTAAAAAGTTCAACTTCATTTTAATTTATTACACAAAATTAGTCAAAAATTTTGCCAAACCTTACAAGCACAGTATTTGTTTTGATTATGAGGTCATTGATGGATTGTATGCTTATGTTTTGGGCGCACAAACCAGGCTTTCACTACTCGCTTCCCGATAGTTATCGGGAGAGCTCAAACATGTCGCTCAACTACGAAGTATTCACGATTTCATATTTATTAAAATAGTAATGCATGAGTAATCCTTTGAGCAAAACACCAATTTTAATATGCAACCAAAAAGCTGCTCACTTGAAAGTCTGGCTCATGAATACTCACTAATTTGATGAGAAGTTTCTGCCTTCGTAGGAATTTTAATTCAGCTTATACCTCACATCATTTGCGACCAACTCATCTAAAAGTTCTTGAGAAATTTTCACTTTTTGTTTTCGACTTGGCATATTGAGTTTGATTTTTTCTTCATTATCATACACCACAAAACTAAGGGCCTTTTCACCTTGATGAATTCTAAATAAATCTTGTAAAATAGAAATGCGCTGTTCCTCTAAGTCCTTTATATTTAATTGTATCGATAATTTCTTAGCATAGGTATCCATCACATCGTGCAACAATTGAAAACTATTAAATTGCAATCTCGGATCACCCTTTTTACCTGTATCGCGATTTACCCAACCTTCTCTCACAAAAGACTTCACATAGACAAAGCTGTTTTTTACTAAAAAGTGTCGATACTTTAAATACTCCTCTCCAAAAATCCGAAATTCAAAACTATCTGTATAATCTTCAACCATAAAAATCGCCCAGCCTTTTCCTTGTTTACTCACCCGATGCTGCACGTCTGTAACAACACCTCCAAAAGTAACTTCACGATTAACACAGGCCTCTAACTCATTAAACATGGCTAAATTTCCATTACAAAAGGTTTTCATTTCTACTTTAAAATCATCTAAGGGATGACCAGAAATATAAACACCTACAACTTCCTTTTCTTGAGCCAGTTTTTCCATAGTTCCCCATTCTTCCGCAGGCGGAACAATAGGTTCAGCAATTTGAACATCACTCGTTGCGCCAAACAAACTCACTTGAGATGAATTTTCATTTTCCTGATGTTTAGCACCATACTTAATAGCCTTTTCTAAAAAGGTTATATCATCGCCTTCTTTTTGAAAATATTGCGCACGATGTGCTTCTCCAAATCCATCAAAACCACCAGCTAATGCTAAGTTTTCAAACGCTTTTTTATTTGCAGCACGTAAATCAATACGCTTTGCTAAATCAAAAATTGATTTGTAATGCCCATCTTTTTTTCGATTTTCAACAATAGTCATTACAGCACCATGGCCAACACCTTTAATAGCTCCCATTCCAAAACGAACCGCATAATCTTGATTTACCGAAAACTTATAATAACTCTCATTCACATCTGGACCTAAAACATCCAATCGCATCCGTTTGCACTCTTCCATAAAGAACGTTACCTGCTTGATGTCATTCATATTATTAGAGAGCACAGCTGCCATATATTCTGCTGGATAATGTGCTTTTAAATAGGCTGTTTGGTAAGCTATCCAAGCATAACATGTAGAATGCGACTTGTTAAACGCATAACTTGCAAAAGCTTCCCAATCTTTCCATACCTTTTCTAAAACTTTAGCATCATGACCTTTGGCACTTGCTTGCTCAATAAATTTTGGTTTCATTTTATCAAGAACCGCAATTTGCTTTTTACCCATGGCCTTTCTCAAAACATCGGCTTCACCTTTAGTGAAATCTGCAAGCTTTTGAGAGAGTAACATCACTTGCTCTTGGTAGACTGTAATTCCATAAGTTTCTTTGAGATATTCTTCCATGGCTGGTAAATCATACTCAATCTCTTCATCACCATGTTTTCTGCGCACAAAACTTGGGATATATTCCATTGGTCCTGGACGATACAAGGCATTCATTGCAATTAAATCTTCAAAAACCGTTGGCTTTAAATCTTTAAGGTGTTTTTGCATGCCTGGAGATTCATACTGGAACACACCAACAGTTTCTCCTTTTTGAAATAACTCATAAGTCTTTTCATCATCTAGCGGAAAACTATCTGGATCCAATAAAATATCATGCTTCGCCTTCACAATTTTAACAGTATCCTTAATTAAAGTCAAGGTTTTTAATCCTAAGAAATCCATCTTCAACAGTCCAGCATCTTCAACAACAGAGTTATCAAACTGCGTCACATATAAATCTGAATCTTTCGCTAGAGCAACAGGAACGAATTTGGTAATATCATCTGGTGTAATAATTACTCCACAGGCATGAATCCCTGTATTTCTAACAGAGCCTTCAAGCGTCCTAGCTAAGTTTACCGTTTCGGCTTCAAGATCATCACCTTCTGAAATATTGAGAAGTTGATTAACTTTTTCTAAATCTTCGGCTCTAAATTTCTTACCTAATTCTTTTTCATCATACCCAAAAATCTTTCCGAGTTTTGACATGGTCGGAATTAGCTTTGCAATACGATCTGCATCAAATAAGGGTAAATCAAGGACTCTAGCTGTATCTCGAATTGACGATTTTGCAGCCATCGTTCCGTAGGTAATAATTTGGGCCACTTGGCTAGAACCATACTTATTGATGACATAATCCATGACGCGACTTCTACCTTCATCATCAAAATCAATATCAATATCTGGCATACTAACACGATCTGGATTTAAGAAACGCTCAAAAAGTAAATCGTATTTTAAAGGATCAATATTGGTAATCCAGAGACAATAGGCTACTACTGAACCTGCTGCCGAACCACGACCTGGACCAACGGACACATCCATTTTTCGGGCTTCACGAATAAAATCTTCAACAATCAAAAAATATCCTGGATATCCTGTGTTTTCAATAACGCTTAATTCGAAGTCGAGACGCTCTACGACTTCTTCAGAAAGTTCTTCTCCATAACGTTTTTTAGCACCTTCAAAAGTTAAGTGCTTGAGATACGCATTTTCACCTCGTTTTCCTTTGTCGGCCAAATCGGCTGCGTCCTTAAATTCCTCCGGAATATCAAAAGCGGGTAATAACACATCTCGTGCTAATTGATAGGCTTCAACCTTATCAACCACCTCTTGAATATTTGAAATCGCCTCCGGAATATCCTTAAACAAGGTTTTCATCGCATCAGAAGACTTAAAATAATACTCCTGATTTGGTAAGCCGTAGCGATAACCGCGACCGCGACCAATTGGAGTCGCTTGTTTTTCACCATCTTTCACACACAATAAAATATCGTGCGCATTCGCATCTTCTTGCTTGCAATAGTACGTGTTATTGGTTGCCACAAGTTTGATATCATGCTTTCTAGCAAGCTGAATCAACACAGGATTCACTCGATTTTCATCTTCCTGACTGTGACGCATAATCTCCATATAAAGATCATCACCAAACTCTTGTTTCCACCATAATAACGCTTCTTCGGCTTGATTTTCGCCTACGTTTAAGACTTTACTAGGAACCTCACCATATAAGTTTCCTGTTAAGCAAATCAAATCTTCTTTGTATTGCTTTATGAGCTCTTTATCAATTCGTGGCAAATAATAAAATCCATCTACAAAGGCATGCGATGATAATTTAGCCAGATTATGATAGCCTTTTTTACTTTTGGCGAGGAGTACAATTTGGTAACCGTTATCTTTTCGAGTTTTATCTGCATGGTTTTCACACACAAAAAACTCACAACCCAAAATGGGTTTAATTTCTTTTAACTTCGGAAGATCGCCTTGCTCTTCTGCTTCGGCATTTTTAGCTTTTACTAATTTATTGTGATTCGTTACCGTTTTTACAAAATGAAATGCGCCCATCATATTGGCATGATCGGTCAAAGCAACTGCTGGCATATTATGCTCCGCAGCAACAGCGACCAACTTAGGAATACTAATGGTAGATTGTAATACCGAAAATTGCGAATGGTTATGTAAATGCACAAAATCAACATCAGCTAGTTCCGAGATATTTTCTTTTATTTCTGCTTCGGAAATATCAACGGCTTGTAACTTTTGGAGTCGCGCATTAATTTTTGCACTTTCCTTTTTGAGGTTGATGTGCTTTAAACCTATGAGTTGAATCGTTTTTGGATTATTTTCTTTGAACTTCTGAAAGTAATCTGGCTGAACGTCTAACTGTTCTTTGGTATATTCTTCTAATCGAAGTAATTCAAAAAAGCAACGTGTGGTTGCTTCAACATCAGCCGTTGCATTATGCGCTTCGGAAAAAGGCTTGTTAAATAAAAATTGGTGTAACTCTGTTAACGTTGGAAGTTTAAACTTTCCGTAGCGTCCTCCTGGAAGTTGACAAAGCGATGCTGTATGTTCTGTACAGGTATCTAAAACCGGAAGTTCTTGGAGTTGGTTGGCGAGGTTTTCTCTCACAAACTCTGCTCCCATGATATTGAGATCAAATTTCACATTCTGACCTATAACAAATTTGGTCTTTGATAAGGCGACATTAAATTTTTCTAAAACCTCTTGAAGTGAAACGCCCTGTTCTTCTGCTAATTCAGTAGAAATTCCGTGGATTTTTTCAGCATCATAAGGAATATTAAATCCATCAGGTTTCACTAAATAATCTTGATGTTCGATACAGTTTCCCATGTCGTCATGCAGTTGCCAAGCAATTTGAATACACCTCGGCCAATTATCAACGTCTGAGATTGGTGCATCCCAACGTTTTGGTAATCCTGTGGTTTCGGTATCGAAAATTAAATACATAAATGTAAAGTCGTTTGTTGTTGTTGTGTTGTAAAGCTGTACTACCCTGAAGCTAAAATTTCATTTGCGGTCACAATGAGGGCAGTCGAAATGCTTTAAAACTAGATAATTCCTTATTAAATCTACTCTATTTAAAGTTTATCGACTCCACGCGAAATGACAGAATCTTAGTTTTAAGTTAGCTTATAAAATTACATAGAATTTGTGCTTTTTTAAACGAAAGTTATAAACAGTTTTAAACAAAAAAAGGTCAGCTTTTTCAAGCTGACCTTTTATAAATTAATCTATGTCAATTACGATACTAATTCTTCGTGAACTTTCTCTGTATTGATGGCCGATTGTATGGCGTTTCTGTGTTTTAACAGCATTTTATCAACACTTGGAGGCAGATTTGGCTCGGTTATAAGCTCGTTATATTCTTCTAAACTTGCTTCCTCTCCTCTGATGGCTTCTTCTAATATAGACTCTTCGTTGTTAGAACTGAAGGTCGATTTTAGACTCATCCAATTTCGGTGTATTACGCCTTTAAAACTTCCTGAATCTTCTGGGATTTCTCCATATTGTAAGATTTCAGTTCTTAGCTCTTTAGCAAATGCGCTTCGCTCTGAGGCTCTTCGCTTGAAAAACATTTTTAATCGATCGCTATCCACATTTTCAATGGCATTTAAATACCCTTTTTCGGCATCATAGTTTTTGACTAATAATTCGTTTAATTTGTTTGAAATTTTTTCTGAATACTTCATATTATCTTTTACATTTTTAAATTTCAATACTTTTTTTTGCGATGCGTATTGTTTCACATCCGACAATAATAACCTACTAAAAATTGTAGGAAAAATCGAACGTTTTAACATCTTTAACATAGTGTTATCATTTTTTAACAAAAAAGCCCAGACACTGAATGCCTGGGCTTGAATATCTTTTACTATTTACTTTTACATGTTATCTAAATAATCTGGAGTACCATCTGCATCAGAATCAAGAGCATCTGCTGGATCACCATCCATATTAGGATCTGCATTTTCATCTATTGTTAAAATCGCGTCATCATCATCATCAGGATCAAGATAATCATCGGTGGCATCACCATCAGTATCACCTATTTCAAATTGAGTGAATACGCCATCACCATCATCATCGTTATCTAAATAATTGACATTAGAATCACCATCAGTATCAATCGGATTTCCGTTTTCGTCTTTAATTTCATCAATAGTTAAAATCCCATCGCCATCATCATCATCATCTAAGTAATTAGGAATGCCGTCGCCATCAGTATCATCATTATCCAAATCACCGTCGCCATCAAAATCTTCAAAATTATTAGCTATTCCGTCGTTATCATCGTCACTACAATTTAAGGCATCTATTAACGCTTGGATATCACCATCGGCATCTCCACAAAATTCAATTTGCTGAAGTAGATACGCAGCGTAACTTTCACAAGTTTCAATATAATCTCCAATGTTAGCTCCTTCAAATTCCGCTTTAGCTGTCACACTATTTTGAACTGCAAAATTGCATGGGAATACACAGTTATTTAGATTATCAATGAGTTCTTGAATACTACCATCGGCATCACCACATATATTTTTTTGAGCTTCTAAAGCTTCGATATAAAGGTTACAAGCATTGGTATAAGCGTCACTATCAATATATTCTAGTTCTGAAGAAAATGTTGCCTCATAAGCTATGAATGCATTGGCCGAAGCAATTAAAGTCTCTTCGCAAGTTGGCACATCTGAAGGAATGCTTCCAGACACCAAAGGCACTCTAAAAAATACGCCCTCATTGTAACCGATGGAGTTCAATCCTGCCGCATCAAATGCCAAAAACTCGAAAGTTCCTGTAAACGTATTGTTATTGATTTCTTCTATTTCAACAAAACCTAGTTCTGGATAAATAGACACACTTGGATCTGGATCATTATTTGTAGAATACACTGTCCCATTAGAATCAACATACTGCGCTTCTCTTGAATCAACATTACCAAGCACATAAACACCTACTGCAACAGAAGGTAATTTAAAGGTTACTGTTTCTACATTATTACTACCTGTAATGGTCAAAAACCCATTTTCATCTATAGTAGCATTAGTAAAATTAGCTTTCCAAAGACCGTATTCTCGATTGCCTTGAAAAGCAGGTGTATTATATTCAATTTCGTCACCACAGCTTACAATGGTTAGAATTGTTATTAAAAGTAGAGCTATTTTTTTCATTCTTTTATTTTCTTCCTCAATATATAGAAGAGGCTTATTAGGGGTAAATATAACGTAATTATACCATTTAATATTTGAATTTAATGTTATAAAATATCCTTTTCTAGTTCCATAGAAAAAGAAATCGAAACTAAGCTATGCTCTAATTTCACATTTCACAATACAGAAAAAACCTGTTTTCTTTTGCAATAAATCCAATCATTACGTGGTATAAGAATTCCCAAAAATATAATAAAATTTCAAAATGAACTCATCTTGTATTTTTTTATTGGCTTCGAAAGTAAGGCTTTTAGATCTGTATAATTGTATAGCACGCTTTATCACCTGAATTATGGTCTTATATAAAGACAATATACCTTGTACTTAATTTCAAATAAAATGTTGAGAATTAAATTATTGTATTATCTTTGCGCCTCATTAATAATAGAGGTCGCGAACCTCACAAATTAATTAAATTTATGCCTGTAAAAATTAGATTACAAAGACACGGTAAAAAAGGGAAACCTTATTATTGGATCGTTGCTGCAGATGCACGATCAAAAAGAGATGGTAAATACTTAGAAAAACTAGGGGCTTACAATCCAAACACTAATCCAGCAACAATAGAATTAAATGTTGATGGTGCAGTAACATGGTTACAGAATGGTGCACAACCAACTGATACAGCCAGAGCAATTTTATCTTACAAAGGTGCAATGCTTAAAAATCACCTAGCCGGTGGAGTTACAAAAGGCGCTTTAACTGAAGAACAAGCAGAAGCTAAATTTGACGCTTGGTTACAAGAAAAAGCTGGAAAAGTACAAGCTAAAGAAGCTGGTTTATCAGAAGTGCAAGCAAAAGCGAAAGCTGACGCATTAGCCGCTGAAAAAGCAGTTAATGAAGCTAGAATAGCAGCTGCAGCTCCTGTTGTTGAAGAAGCAACTGAAGAAGCACAAGCTGAAGGTGACACTGAAGCTACTGCTACAAACGAAGAAGAATAGAAAATTATTTTTTATACTTTTAAACTCCGATACGATGTATCGGAGTTTTTTTGTGTAGAGTAATTCCTTTCTTGTGAAAATGAAAATAAATAATAATAGATTCCCACTGTCGTGGGAATGACAAATAAAATTTGTCATGAATAAAAAAGATTGCTTCTTTCTTGGTAAAATTGTTAAAAAATACAGTTTTAAAGGTGAACTATTAGTCAAATTAGATACTGATGAACCTGAGCTTTATGAAAATTTAGATTCAGTTTTTGTAGACCTTCGTAATACGCTTGTTCCTTTTTTTATTGAATCGTCTCAGCTTCATAAATCTGAATTGCTACGCGTGAAATTTGAAGAAGTAGATACCGAAGAGGATGCTGATGCCCTTATGAAAAGTGGCTTATATTTACCTCTTGAATTTTTACCAAAACTGGATAATGACAAATTCTACTTTCATGAAATTATAGGTTTTAAAGTCGAAGACAAAAACTTTGGTCATGTTGGTATTATCACATCCGTTAATGACTCCACCGCACAGTCGCTTTTTGAGATTGATAGAGACGGAATCGAAATCTTAATCCCAATGAACGATGAGTTCATCTCCAAAGTAGATAAGAAGAACAAAACGATTTTTGTTGAAACTCCTGAAGGGTTGATTGATTTGTACTTGGAAGAAGACTAGTTTATCGTCAGTATGAATCAACCATTCCAATTCAAACAATTCGCTGTAAACCAAGATCAGTGTGCAATGAAAATTGGTACTGACGGTGTTTTATTAGGAGCTTGGACATCGTTAGAAAGCAAGCCTTTTTCTATTTTAGATATTGGTTCAGGAACAGGAATCCTATCACTGATGTTAGCCCAACGCAGTCATGCCGAAGTTATTGAAGCCTTAGAGATAGACGAGAAAGCTTATGAGCAATGTGTTGATAATTTTGAACAATCCCCTTGGAACGATCGCTTATTTTGCTATCACGCCTCCCTTGAAGAGTTCGCAGAAGAAATTGAAGACGATTATGACTTAATTATTTGTAATCCGCCTTTCTACGCTAACACTTATAAAACCGAAAATGATCAGCGTGACTTAGCACGATTTCAAGATGCGATGCCTTTTGAGCATTTATTAGAAAGCGTTGCAACATTACTTTCAGGTAGCGGCATATTTTCGGTCGTGATTCCATTTTCCGAAGAACAACGTTTTATTACACTTGCATCACAGGTTGCTCTTTTTCCAAAACGAATCACTCATGTTAAAGGCACACCTTCCACAGAGATAAAAAGAAGTTACATGGAGTTTTCATTCTCAAAAACTGAGACTAAAATTTCGGAATTAATTATCGAAACTGCTCGTCATAAATACACTGAAGATTACATCAATTTGACAAAAGAATTTTATTTGAAAATGTAACTAATTACACCTCAACAAAGGTCGTGTCAGGCATGTTGGGCCTCCTCCACCTTTAACACTAATATGTTCACCACTATAAACTTCAACATGACATCCAGCTTCTATTAATAGTTTCTGAGTCTTTGGGTTTCCGTCGACCATAACACAATGTCTAGGGGCAATAGCAAGCACATTACAACCCATACTTTCAAATTCATCATCTGGAACTTCAACCAATTCAAATCCTCGTTCAAGTAATTGGTTTCTAAATTTTATAGGCATTAATGGCGAATACACAACCGCTAAATCTTTATCAACTGGGCTTAAAATTGACATCAAATGAAAGACATCTTCTTGACCTTTATAATGTGGTAATTCTACAACAATAACTTCTATTCCGTTGGGTTCAAGATATTGCTTCAATTGCCTAATGCCTTCTTCATTCGTTCTATAAGTATGACCTACAGCTAATGTTTTTTCGTCCAACCAAGCAACATCGCCTCCTTCTAGAGTTCCTGGAGCCGTTATTTCGCCAAGGATTTGAATCTTGTTTTTAAGATATTCTTCTTTTTGCGATTTTGGTTCATTAATACGTCCACCTTTACCCATATTACAAATAATCATTCCAAAATCTGTAGCTATCGATGCATCTCGACAATACACCGAATCAATTTTAACGGTAGCATCATGAGGAAAATATTTCAATTCAATATTAGAGGACTTAAACAACCCTTCAAATGTTTTATATTCTTTGATTGCTTCATCAAAATTAGGTAAGCCTAAATAATTTAAGTTTTGCCATTGTTCATTTA
>Ga0316189_10001585_pt1 | contig 22544 bp, 12 predicted proteins | sample LowCovwburrow_MG_FD_204930 | JGI IMG/M metagenome (GOLD analysis project Ga0316189, IMG submission 204930) | Coastal sediment microbial communities from Maine, United States - Lowes Cove worm burrow | ecosystem: Environmental > Aquatic > Marine > Coastal > Sediment | place: USA: Maine... | reverse complement strand
GATGGGGTTGAGCAAGGTGACGGACGCAATGGTAAACGGTTCATCGGCAAAGACATCGTTGAGAAAGTGCTTGAGTACCTTCAGGTTGGAGAATACCTTCTTGAATGCATAGTCCACACGAGGATCGACAGGCTTGGCCATAACACCTTCCGCTAAAGCTATTTAGACCGAATGTTCAGCATAAACACTTTTATCTCAAACCAAATTTCAGGCGATGTAAAGTACGAAAAAATAGGGATCGCGAATAAAAATCACACAACTTGTGTCATATCAACGTATTACGATAATGTAAAAATTGGTTTCGGCCCTGCCTGAACATTTTCAGCCATCGGTTTTTTTTCCATATAATCGGTAGATATCAGATCGACAAGGGCTTGGAACGACGAGTTTCTTTAGGCTGTCGCGCTCCTGGCACGAACGATTACCCTTGGCGAACGTAAACATCCAGTTGGCCTGCGCTATCAAGTTACGACGGCAACAAAAAACGAGTCATTCCAAGCCTTCGTTGATGCCTGGCACTTACCATTGCACCTCCCCGAAGACGCGTTTTCAATTAAAGCGAACTGATGTAAGATAGCTGATAAGACACAAGGGCCGTTCACCCGCTCTCACTATTGGAGGATTTATGCAACTCGGCTTGCCCCTGGAAAAACCGATCTCCGTGTGGAACAAACCACTGGAGGCCAACTTCAAGGACCTGTTCCTCGGCTTGAGCAAGGCTGCCATTGGTGGGGCCAGCGGCAGCTGGACGCAGTTGTGCAAGGAGACGGTGCAGGCCTTGAAGGCCGTCGGCCTCAAGGATGATCCCGCGCAGCTCGCCTGGTTGTTGATCCGGCGTGCTCTGACACGCGCGCTTTTCGAGCTGGTGCAGGACTATCGGCTCATTTTCTCCAAACAGCAAGACCTGGCCGAGGACAGCCTCATGGCGCGTCTCGATCTTTCCCTGGAGGAGACTGATTTTAGCCTGGATCGCGCCTTCTTCGATCGTCCCGAAGAAATCTCTCTGCTGGATCAGATCAAGGCGCCGCTGCAAATCTGGTTGCAGGCGCTTGGTCTGGTCGAGGCCCAAGCCCGGTCGATCTGCAACCGGCTTGGCAGTTATTTTGTCTTTGCCCTTAATGAGGAGTGGCGCGAAGATCAGGGCGCCTACCAACCCATTATCGATGCCTTAGACACGCCTTTCACCCGGGCCGGGGAACGCCAGAAGGGCTGGTCTCTCTACAACGCCTGGCTGCGCAAGCAGATGTTTGAACCCATGTTCCAGGAGCCCTTCGGCCTGGGCCAGATCTATATTTCACCCCGTGCCTATTACAAGGAAAAAACCAAGTGCCATCAGCGCGACATGGCAGCGAATGGGGGTGATAAATCCAAAAGGATCGTGGTGGAACTGGCCGACGAGGTACAAGCCTGGGTGACAGCTGCGGAAAAAAGTGATGCGGTGCGCCTGATCAGCGGCGGGCCTGGCTGTGGAAAATCCTCGTTCTGCAAATTCTTCGCGGCGCAGATGAGCCAGGACCCTACCCTGCGAACCCTCTTCGTGCCACTCCATCATTTCGAGATGACCGGCGATCTGGTTGAGGCCATGGCCAATTTCGTCCGCTACTCGCCCTATTTGGACCACAATCCCCTGGACCCAGATCCAAAGCAGGGTGAAGCCCGTCTTCTGGTGATTTTTGACGGCTTGGATGAGTTGGCCATGCAGGGTCGGGTGGGCCTGGAGGCATCACGAGGTTTCGTACGCGAGGTCCAGAAGAAGGTAGATCGTTTCAATTTGAACGGGTTACGGCTCCAGGCGCTGATCAGCGGTCGCGAGGTCGTGGTGGGCGAAAATGTGGAGGAATTCCGAAAACCCCACCAGATCTTGTATATGCTGCCCTATTTTATGGACAAAGCCGAAAGGGATGGGTACACCGATCCGAAGGAATTATTGGTCTTGGACCAGCGTCAGGAATGGTGGTCGGCCTACGGCCAGGCCAGCGGTAACAACTATCAGGGGCTGCCGAAGAATCTGGACAAGCCCAGGTTTGTTGATATTAGCCAGCAGCCACTGCTGAATTATCTGCTGGCCCTGAGTTATATTCGCGATAGGGTGGTCTTCACCGAAGAAACCAACCTGAACGACATCTACCGTGACCTGCTGGCCGCAGTCTATGCTCGGGGTTGGGAATCGGAAAAGTTCAAGCCGCTGGAGGGCCTGAAGCAGGCCCATTTCAACCGTGTCTTGGAGGAGATTGCACTCGCCGTTCGCCATGGTGATGGTCGAACGGCCTCGGTGCGCGAGATAAACAAGCATTGTGAGAATCAACGTTTGGGTGGCTTGCTGCGAAAATTTCGGGAAAAGGCCGAGGAAGGCGTCACCAGCCTGCTGACCGCCTTCTATTTCCGCCAGGCGGGAAAGCGCAATGAGGGTGATCAGACATTCGAATTCACGCACAAGAGTTTCGGTGAGTATTTGGTTGCCTGTCGTATTCTTCGCGGCTTGGAGAACATGGTTGAAGAGTTGCAACGGCGCGAGGAAGACCCAGACAAAGGCTGGGACGAAAAAGAGGCATTGGTTTATTGGACCCGGTTATGTGGTCCTACGGCATTGGATCGTTATCTTCACCCTTTCCTGAAGAACGAGGTGGCGCTGGTGAATAACGAACGGAAGGTCCGCGCCTGGCATCAAGCATTGTGTGATTTGATCAGCCATGTTTTGTTCCATGGCCTGCCCATGGAGAGGCTGGAAATCCCCCGATTTCAGGAGATGGAACGTCAGGCACGAAATGCAGGCGAGGCTTTATTGGTTCTGCGTGATCTCTGCGCACGCGGGATAGGGGCGGTTTCCAAAATCAAATGGCCCTCGCCTGAAGCTTTTGGTAACTGGCTCTATAGCCTTCAGGGTCAGAGAACAGGTTCAGAAAATAAATTGGCTCTTTATAGCCTTGAGTTTTTGGATCTTTCGAGCTGTACTCTTTATGATCATGATTTTTATTCTGCGAATCTGAGCGGCGCGGATCTGAGCGGCGCGGACCTGAGCGGCGCGCATCTGAGCCGCGCGCATCTGAGCGGCGCGGATCTGAGCGGCGCGGATCTGAGCGGCGCGAATCTGAGCGGCGCGAATCTGAGCGGCGCGCATCTGAGCGGCGCGGATCTGAGGGATACAAGGGTAACAAAACGCCAATTAGATTCAGCGAGAAACATCACTCAAGTGCAAATAAAAGCTGCGGCCATCCAGGACTGAACATCACCAAAGAGCCGCCAACAAACACATTGGTAGCGCTCGGCCAGGAAGCAAAAGACTGCAAACGGCCTATTCAAAAAGAGACACAAAAGGTGGGCCTGAATACCATCCCTTCACCCTGGCTCTGAGGCATCACCAAACGAAAGTACTTGTTCTGCCCAACATTCCCAGGTGCCAGGCATCGACGAGGATTGATAAAACGGGCTTCTTGATATTGTTGCAGAACAACCCCAGCGCAGAGCTGACCCAGGCTGTTGGAAAGAGGCGGTTTTGGCCGCAAACTTTTCATGTCAGTTTTGGACCATGCCATGAGTTGCCAGGAAGGGTGATCCTTTTCCTATTTCCCTAGGAGGATAGTGTGCGATTACTTCCCTTGCTTGTGTGGTCAAAAATAGGATGAAGAATTGCTGTTACAAACGACTTCTTTTTAACAGCGTTGAGTAGATCCATACTCATTGCTTCCCCAATGGTTTACAATGGTCTCAGCGATTGTTTGATATCAAGACCCCTGGAGGGTTAAACATGAATTGGCAAAAGCAATATTCAGACAAGCTTCGAAGTGCAGACGATGCCGTGGTGGAAATCCAGCGCGGCAAGGGCGTCTTTATCGGATCGGGCTGTGCGGAACCTCAAGTGCTCGTCAAGGCGCTCGCAGCGCGGGCACCAGAGTTGGCAGACACACAAATCTTCCACATTATGACACTGGGCATTGCCCCCTACGTAGATCCCAAGCTGACCTCGCAGTTCCGCCACAACGCATTCTTCATCGGGCCCAACGTGCGCGAAGCCGTTTCTCGTGGGCAAGCTGATTACACCCCGATTTTCCTGTCTGAGATTCCACGTCTTTTTAAAACGGGCCGTATTCCTATTGACTGGGCCTTGATCCAGGTCTCACCTCCAGACAAACACGGCTTCTGTAGCTATGGAGTTAGTGTGGATATTGTCAAATCAGCCAGTGAATCGGCCACGCGGGTGATCGCCGAGATTAATCCGAATATGCCGCGGACCTTGGGAGACAGTTTTATCCATGTGGATAACATCCATGTCATGGTTGCTGGCGACTTGCCTGTCCTTGAAACAGATCATGGTGAACCCGATGAGATTGCCATGCGCATTGGCAAACGAATCGCGGAATTGGTGGAGGATGGCTCCACCTTACAGATGGGCATCGGTACCATTCCAGACGCGGTCCTTACCTGCCTGGGTGGAAAGCGGGACTTGGGCATTCACAGCGAAATGTTTTCCGAGGGTTTGATCCCTCTGATCGAAAGCGGCGTGGTCAACGGAACCCGCAAGACCCTGCACCGGGGCAAGATTGTCACCAGCTTCGTCATGGGCTCCCGTCGCCTGTATGATTTTATCGACAACAATCCGCTGTTTGAGTTTCGCCCTACAGAATACACAAATGACCCCTTCCTGATCGCACAACACCAGAAAATGGTGGCAATAAACTCAGCCCTGGAAGTGGATCTCACCGGTCAGGTTTGTTCAGATTCCCTGGGCACCTATTTTTATAGTGGCATCGGCGGTCAGGTAGATTTCATTCGCGGCGCCGCTCGCTCAGAGGGGGGAAAACCAATCATCGCCTTGCCCTCAACGGCAGCCGACGGTAGCCTGTCCCGAATCGTGTCTACCCTGGCCCCCGGTGCCGGCGTGGTTACCAGCCGTGGTGATGTTCATTACGTGGTTACCGAGTACGGAATGGCAGACCTACACGGCAAGAACATTCGAGAACGGGCCCTGGCCCTTATCCACATCGCCCATCCCAAATTCAGGGAAGGGTTGATGGAAGAGGCCAGGGATCGCGGTTTCGTATATAAGGACCAGGTCTCTGTTTTGGGCGTCGGAGGCGTCGAATTGGATGCTTTAGAGTCTGAGATGACCCTGGCAGGGAACAGGGTTATCCGGGTTCGGCCCATGCAGCCAACAGATGAAGAAATGATGCGTCAAACCTTTTATTCTCTTTCCAAGGAAACCGTTTACCGCCGTTTCTTCAGTTATCTCAAAGCGATGCCGCATGAACGGTTGATGGATTTCGTCGCATTGGACTACGCCAAAGACATGGCCCTGGTAGCCCTGGCCCAAGTTGGTGAGCACGAGGAAATTGTGGCCACGGCCCGCTACTGTCTTCAGAAGGCGAGCCACGCGGCAGAAGTAGCTTTTGTGACGCGGGATGAATGGCAGGGCCTGGGAATTGGCGGCTACCTGCTCTCCCGGTTGCTGGAGATTGCGCGTGGCCGCGGAATCACCCGGTTCACGGCGGAAGTGTTGGCCGAGAATGCACCCATGTTGCACGTCTTCCACAAGTGGGCACCTGGCCCTATCCGAAGCCGCATGGAAGGCAATACCTACGTGCTTTCCTTCGACGTGGGTCGCGGAAACCCCTGAAGAATTCACCTGCCTTGTCGCAAGAGCAGTTTAACCCAGCAGTCCTTTTTTCTGGTCTTCCCTGGCCTTTTCAACGGCCGGGAATACCAGGGCGACGGTGGCCCCTTGTTTCAGGCCCTGGCTTTCGATGTGCAGTGTTCCGGCCATTTCTTTGATAGTATTGGCGCAATAATGCAGTCCGAACCCTTCGGCTTGATCCTTGGTTGTAAAGCCGTGGACAAACACTTTTCCCAAGTGTTCGGCTGGGATGCCGATACCGTTGTCCTGGATCTCCAGGGTCACCTGCTTCTCTTGTGTCCAAGTTTTCAACAGAATCTTGCCGCGACATGCTTCCTGGGTATTGTTGGCCGCCAGCATGTGTTCGCTGATGGCCTCGACCGCATTCTTAAGCAGGAAATAGAAGACCCGGTTAAATTTTGCCTTGTCCATCATGACCTGAGGCAGCTCACCGAACTGCTTGCTCACCTGTAAATGCGGTTTGAGTAAATCAACACCCAGGATCAGGCTTTCTTCAACCACTGCGTTGAGGTCTGTGGCTTCGTACACGGTCTGACCGGGACGAATGTGGCGTTCCTGTTCCAACAGAACAGCGGTGATGCCGGCCACATGGTCGGTCATCCTGCGGCTTTCCTGGACAAATGAATCGAATTGTTCTTCCAATCTGCTGCAAATCTTGGCCAGCGCACTGCGCAGACCCTTGCCAAGGGGATTATTGGTGAGGAAGTCGGTGAGTTCAGAGTCGTTTTCCAGCAAGTGCGAACTGAGTTGATGAAGCAATTCAATCCACCGCCGTTGCCGCGCCATTTCATCCATCATGTGGGCCGAGGTACGCACGCTGTTGAGCTGGTTGCCCACATTGTGCAGCACTTCGGTGACAATTTCGGTCCGCCCAGCCAGGTGGGCCGCCTCCATGAGTCGGCGCCGGGTGTCAACCAGGTCTTTGAGCGTTTTTGCCTTGGCAATGGCGGAAACGGCATGTTGGCGCAAGCGCTTCACCCTGCTGAGCCCCTTACCACTGAAGGCATCGACCTGTTCCAGGGTTTCGAGGAACATCAGGCCCTCAATTTCGCCATTCAGTGGAATGGTCATGACAATCACGGACTTTGGCAGGGGCAGACCGGTCAGGGCATCGGCTTGGAATTCGGGCGCGTAGAACACACCCTCGTCTATTTTCTCCAAACCTTGATAACGTTCTTGTAACTGCGCTCGGGTAAAACATTGCTTTGACATGATGTCCATGTCGTAACCCCGTGCGGCCACAAAACGGAAGCACTTTTGATTGCCATCGAAGAGCATAAAGCAGGCGCGTTCCGCATTGGCAAGTAACGCGACACCCTGCTCAAGCAGGCTATCGATCACCTTGCTCAATTCCATTTCCCGGTTGATCACGGTGACAATTCTGTCGAGGATTTCCAGTTCACGGTAGCCGGCATTGAGTTCTTTGGTTCGTTCGGCCACTTTTTTGGCGAGGCCCCGGTTCAGTTCCACCAACTCAAGGTGGGTTTTCACACGGGCCAACAACTCCCCTTTTTCAATAGGTTTGGTAAGGTAGTCGTTGGCGCCGACCGCAAATGCAAGCACCAGATCTGCCACCTGGTTTTTCGCGGTAAGGAAAATAATCGGCAGGTCGCGAACAGACCAGGTTTTGCGCAGCTCCCGGCAAACTTCATAGCCAGACATACGCGGCATCATGACATCGAGTAGAATCAGGTCGTACCTGTATTTCTCTGTCGCGGCCAATGCTTCGGGACCACTTGTAGCGCTGTCGATGGTGTGCCGTTGCGCAGACAGGAAATTGATGAGGACACGACGGTTCACAGCCTCGTCATCGACAATCAGCAGACGGAATCCACTGGGTTTTTCAGAAGCCTTCGCCTGCTTTGGAACAGACTCTGAGTTATCAGATTTGACGGCTGCCTGGTTCGGCGTGGTCGCAAAGCGAGGGCCCAACCGGGAAAGCCGTCTGGCGCGTGGTGTGGGTTCGGGCACGCCAAGGCCCCATATGGGTAACTGGAACTGGAAGGTGGCACCTTGGCCAGGAATAGACTCCGCGTGGATAAGGCCACCGTGTAGCTCCACCAACTTACGTGTGATGGCCAAACCCAGTCCCGTTCCGCCAAATTCTCGGGTAGTGGTGTCTTCGGCTTGCTCGAAGGACTGGAAAATCGTTTCCAATTTGTCCTTGGGAATGCCGATCCCGGTGTCTATGACGCTCACGATCACCTTGCTATCCTGGACCTTCGCTTCTACCCTAACCGAACCTGAGGCGGTGAATTTAATGGCATTGCCCACCAGGTTAAGCAGGATTTGTTGCAGACGGTCTTCATCTGCATCCACAAAACTCAGATTGGGGTCCACGGCATTTTCCAGAACCAGGTCCTTTCCTTCGATGAAGGGTCGGGAAAGCGTGAGGATGACATCGGTGAGCGGGCCCAGGGCAACGGGTGTGCGCCGCAGTCCCAGTTCCCGATTTTTAAGGCGGGAGAAATCGAGAATATCGTCGACCAGGCGGGCGAGTCGTCGGCCACTGCTGGCGATCATGAACAAATCGTCACGCACCTCTTGCGGAAAGCTGCCACCGCCACGTTCTTCGAGGGATTCAGCCAACCCGATGATCCCGTTGAGCGGGGTACGCAGCTCGTGCGAAGTATTGGCGAGGAACTCGTCCTTGATCTTGTCTACTTCGAGCAGCCGCTCAATTACACGCTGTTCCTGGGCATGTTTTTGTCTTTGAATGGTCATATACCAAAACAACAAGCCGGAAATCGCCAGCACGTAGAGCACATAGGCCCACAAGCTCTTCCACGGCGGCGATTCAACCGTCACCTGAACCGATTTGCCATGATTGCTCCAGACATTGTCCTTGTTACTGGCCAGTATTTCAAAGGTGTAGGTGGCCGGGTCCAAATGGGTGTAGGTCGCCCTGCGTTGATGGGCGTCCACTTCGGTCCAACTGTCATTGAAGCCCTTGAGGCGGTAGCGATAGCGGTTCTTCTCGGGGGCGTCGTAGTGAAGGCCCGCAAAGTCAAAACCAAAAACGGTCTGACGATAATCCAGGCGGATCTGATCCGTGGCCCAAATAGAACGCTTCAGAGGGGAATTGGGATCTCTTTTTCTGGTGAGAACGGGCTGGTTGTTGAGAAGAAACTCGGTGATTACTACCTGGGGCTGAGCTTCGTCGGGTTGAATCTGATCGGGAAAAAATGCATTAAACCCGTCCAATCCACCAAAAAAGAGACGGCCATCGCGGGCGCGAAGGGCAGATCCCGGTTTGAATTCGTCGCCTTGCAGGCCGTCATGCACCGTATAATTGCGGAAGCTAAAACTGTTGGGGTCGAAACGAGACAGTCCCTTATTGGTACTCAACCACAAAAACCCGTTGCCGTCCCCTAGAATGCCGTAAACAACCTCGTTGGGCATGCCGTCGCGCAGGTGCCAGGACCGAAAAGTTCCCTGTGTCACATCCATTCGGTTCAAACCGCCCGAGGTCCCTACCCAGAGAACCCCGTCGCCCCCGTCACGAATGGCAAAAATCACATTGTTACTCAGGCTGTTTGGATCAGCCGGGTCATTGCGATAAACGGTGAAACGTCCGGGTTTCGACGGCTCCATTCGATTAAGACCCTCGCCCCATGTGCCGATCCACATGGGTTGGATTGGATTGGAAGGGTTTCCCCGAATGACAATCACGCTGTTGTGGCTGAGGCTTTGAGCATCGCTGGGGTCATTCTGGTGGTGCTCGAAGACGCCGGGTCGGTCCAGCCACATGCGGTCCACGCCACCGTAAACCAGTCCCAGCCATAAACTGCCCTCCTGATCCCGATAAATGCTGCGTACCTCGGAATCGGCCAGGCTGTCCCCATTCTGAGGATCTGGTGGATAGTGAGTGAAAATACCTGTTTTGGGATCCAACCGTTCCAAACCACTGTGGAACGTGCCCAGCCATAGGGCCCCCGTGTCGTCCTCTTCTATATCGAAGATCACATCATCGGCGATGGAAGTGGGATCATTGGTGTCTGGTAGATAATGACGATAGCTGCCGTCCGGATCGAGGCGATTGAGCCCGCCGCCGAAGGTGCCGATCCACAACACGCCCCTGGCGTCCTCGTAAAAACAGGTCACCACATTGCTGCTCAAGCCCTCTTCCCCGTTGCGCGTGGTGTGGCCGAACTGACTGCCGTCGGTGTCTACCCGATTCACGCCGCCCCCAAAGGTGCCAACCCACAGTAAACCTGTCCGGTCTTCATGTAGTGACCAGACGGAGTTGTGGCTGAGACTTAAGGGATCGCCAAAACGCCGTGTATACTGAACAAAGGTTTCGGTTTTGCGATCGAACCGATTCAGTCCACCGCCCATGGTGCCAATCCAGAGACTGCCTTTGCTGTCCTCTCGAATGATCTGGACACGGCCCAGGCCAATGCTGTTGGCATCTTCAGGATCGTGGATATAGTTGGTGAAGCGGCCACTTTCCGGGTCAAAAAGTTGTAAACCGCTGTGAGTACCCACCCAGAGAATGCCTTCCCGATCTTCAAAGAGAGACCATACGGTACCGGGTAACACGCCGGTTTGGCCCGGCTGAGATTGGTAACGGGTGAACCCGTCGGCCCCAGGATCCAGGCGGTTGAAGCCTGTCATTTCGGTGCCCACCCACAATCTGCCCTGGCTGTCGCAAAGCAAACTCCAGATCGTGTTGCTGCTGATACTGGTTTTGTCATCCGGGTTGTGCTGGTACCAGGTCACGCGACCCGTAGACACATCTAATTTATTGAGGCCCCCGTCAGACATGCCCACCCACAGCGAAGTACCGTCGCCAGCCAGGCTTGTGACCGTATTGCCGCTCAAGCCGTTGTCCTGTTTCGCACCCGCCCTGTAATGGGAGAATTGTTCTGTGGCGGGATCAAAGCGATTCAAGCCACCGCGGGTGCCGATCCAAAGAATTCCTTGGCTGTCTTCGTAAAGAACATATACATAGTGATCTGACAAGGAGTCAGGGTCCTGGGGATCATGCCGGTAGGTTTTGAAGCCATAACCGTCATAGCGGTTCAGCCCATCTCGCGTCCCAAACCACATGTAACCCCGGTGGTCCTGCAGAATACAGAAGACCTGGCTCTGAGATAGCCCGTCACGGCTGGTCAGGTGATGGAAACGGAGCGGGGGGTCTTGGGCATGGACAACGCCCCACAAAAGAAGGAGGGAGGCACACAACCAGCGCCGGGCCCGAGTATAAAGAGTGGCTCGTGGCCTACCTTCCAAAATAGGGATTATGAAAGAGGATACCAAGTTATCCACTCCGAGGATCGGGTCTTCAGAGAATACCTGAAATCGTTAATCAGTGTGGCCTGAATTCGGCTTGAGGGCTTTCATTTCCTGCTCCCCACTCGGGGATCACCGAGTCAGAAGCACACCAACTAACTGCGTATGGCGGCCACCATAATAACACGGAAAGGGGTTCGATTGGTGGCGGTTCCCACGTCCGAGTTCAATGATGTATTGTTGCGCACAACACAACCCGCTTTTGCCCCCTTGACTGGGAATGGAAAGTGAACTCTGATCTACCGACCCAGCGACAGCTTGCGTCGGCGTTGGGTTTCGGTTGAAGCGGAGCTGGTATCCCCGCAAGGGCTGGGGCAACGCCACGGGTTTCCGCTATTTACATATGCGCCTTATACCGTTAGGATGGAGGCAGACATGATGTCGTGGGAGCCCCTGCGCAGACGGGAGCTACGCCCTGCATTCAGCGATTCCGCGGTGGGGCGATCACATACGACAAAACGGAGAGGAGGCACCCCTATTGGCCAGAACGGAAGGGGAAACAACCCGGGTCAATATTCACTTTGACGCCGGATGGGAAAATGCATTGTTTCTGCGCGGCGATTGTGCCCCTTTTTCTTGGGAAAAAGGTGTTACCTGTACCTGGACCCCTGGCAATATTTGGACCTACGAATGGGAGATGCATCAGCCTGCGCTGGAGTTCAAAGTTCTTCAGAACGATTCCCTGTGGTCGGCGGGCAGCAACTACCAGATCCGTCGTGGCGAAACCCGCCACATCTATCCCTTCTTTAAAGAGGGCAGTGGCCTTTTAGAACGCTTTCATTACTTCGACACACCGATCATTGTCTACCTGCCACCCGGTTACGAGGAAAATGCTGCCCGCTCCTATCCGGTCTGCTATATGCACGACGGCCAGAACCTGTTTGACCCCGAAGCCTCGTTCCAAGGCGTGGCCTGGGACGTTCACCAAACCATTTCCGCTCTGGTTTTGTCGGATTTGATGGAAGGCATCATTGCGGTGGGCATCTTTAATCGCGGGGTTGCACGCATCCATGACTACACCCCGTCTTTCGACCCCAGTTTTGGTGATGAGGGCGCCGGTGGTGGTGCAGACACCTACGCAAAGCTGGTTATAGAGGAGATCAAACCCTTTATCGACGAGCGCTATCGGACCAAACCCGGACCCGCCAATACCGGCCTGTTGGGCTCCTCTTTGGGGGGATTGGTCTCACTTTATATGGCGCGTTCTCGTCCCGATGTGTTTGGCAAGGTTGCCTCGCTCTCCAGTTCTTTCTGGTGGAATGGACAAAACTTGATCCGACAGATCACCCATGAACGTGAATATGTACCAATTAAAATCTACCTGGACTCGGGGGGGAAAGAGTCCTGGCGAAATACACTTGAAATGTACCGGGCCCTGATTGCCTGTGGCTACGAACCCGGAGTCGACTTAACCTGCGGTATTGCGCCCAGCCATAGCCACACGGAGCGCTGCTGGGCGGAACGGCTCCATTTACCTCTGACCTTTTTATTTCCGCCAAAGGTCCGTGCAACTGCTGATCTGCCAGAAGAGCAACACAAACGCTCCACGGCCCAAGTCGCGGTGGGCTGACATCTTTTACCAGACAAATCGGCACATTTGACGCCAAGCCTGTTTTTTTCGGCTCTTTTTTCCAACATAGGCACCAACTTCGCTTGTTTCTTTCCCCGAAGCGCACATGGACGGTGACAAGACCGACGATCCCGTTTAAAATGGTCGCCTACCGGACACAGATCCGCAAGGGGGCAAGTATGCCGTTTACAGGAAAAAAGGTTGTGGTTACAGGTGGATCCGGGTCCTTGGGACGTGCGGTCTGCAGTGCATTCATCAGACAAGGCGCCAACGTGTTCTCCAGTTATGTCGTGGATCGCGAACTTCGCGACCTGACACAAGAGATGAAAATGAGCGAGCAATGCCGCTTGCAAAAGGTTGAACTCACGGACGAAGACTCGGTTCATACCTGGTTTAATCTGATCGGCATTCCAGACATTCTTGTCAATGTGGCGGGTGGTTTCGCCATGGGCAGTGTCGAGGACACGGATTACGATGCTTGGAAGCACATGTTCCGAGTGAATCTGGACACCACTTTTCTCACCTGCCGCGAGGCATTAAGGCGAATGGATCCGACCCACCACGGCCGGATCATCAATGTGGCAGCCTATGTTGCAACCAAAACGCTGGGCGGCATGGCGGCCTATACAACCGCCAAGGCCGGCGTTATCAATCTGACCCAGTCACTGGCAGAGGAAACCCTGAGCAGTAATATCACCGTCAATGCGGTCCTGCCGACCATCATGGATACCCGCGCCAACCGATCCGCCATGCCCGATGAAAATCACAATAATTGGGTTCCGGTGGAACTGGCGGCATCCACCATCATGTATCTGGCCAGTGAGCATGCCTGGCATATTACCGGAGCCTGCGTCCCCATGCGTGGCAAGTGCTGAGGTGACATGAGCGCGAACCAGCATCTCCGCGAGCTGTTGGCGCATAGGGTGCCCGTGGAAGAGCAGCGGCATATTACCGAGGTTCTCGACCTGCGCACCCGTTTCCTGACCGTTGTCGTGGAAGATCTCTACCAACCTCACAACGCCGCCGCCGCGATTCGGGCCTGTGAGTGTTTCGGCATTCAAGACCTGCATGCGATTGCCACGCGTCAGTCCTGGCGCGTCAGTGAAGAGGTGGTTGCTGGCGCGGACCAATGGGTTGACGTACATACCTGGGACAAGCCTGCGGCCGAAAACACATTGGTCTGCCTGGAAATGCTGAAGCAACGAGGCTTTTCCATTCTTGCAACCAGCCTGAGACCGGGCTGCATCCCCTTGTCTGAGGTTCCCCTGGATCGGCCAACCGCCTTGTGCTTTGGGACCGAAAAACTGGGGCTAAGCGATCTTGCCCACGACCTGGCAGATGGCTTTGTGCGCATCCCCATGTATGGCTTTACCCAAAGTTTTAACATCTCGGTCAGTACCGCTTTGTCTTTGTCGGCTCTTTCCAATCGCCTGCGCTCCTCTGATCAACCCTGGCGCTTGCTACCCAAAGACCGCCACGACTTGGAGTTGCGCTGGCTGATCCGTATCAGCGGGCTTGATCAGGCTGCCTTGGAACAGCTGGCCGCTCAGGCGGATTATCCACTGACAGAACACCACCTCGCCGCGCTTAAAAAAAGCGTCTAGAACGGGCGAGTTGTCGCGGGTTAGGGGAAGCCCGATCCCCAAACCCGCGATCTCGCGTTTCTCTGCCCTAGTAACGGGCGATTGAGGAGTCTACCGTCTGGGCCCAGGCATCAATGCCGCCGACTACGTTGTACACGGTTTGGAAACCCTGGCTGGCAAAATATTCAGCTGCTTGAGCGGACCGACCACCAAAATGACAAATGAATACCAAGGGCGTTTCTTTGTCTTCGTTTTCGAGAATTTGCTGAGCCAGAGCCTGATCGAGTCTTTCGAAACCATCGACGCTTGCGATCTCGGTTTCCTCTGGCATTCTGACATCCAGGAAACGGGTTCCTTCCTCTTTCAGCATGGCGCTGGCTTGGGCCGGGTCGATGTTCTTGGGTTTGGCAGGAGCCTTTGGCGCCATGACCTTCCGATCTGGAAATGCTGCCTGGATTTGCTCTGTCAGCTCGCCACTCTCCCATGATTCACGAACAATGTCGCAGCCTCCGACGAACTCGCCCTTGATATAGAGCTGGGGAATAGTGGGCCAGTCTGAATACTCTTTAATTCCATTGCGTACATCGGGATCATCAAGTACATTGGCAGAATCGTAAGGCACATCATAGGCTTTGAGGATCTGGTTCACCTGGTTCGAGAATCCGCACTGGGGAAAGCTGGGCGTGCCTTTCATAAATAGGAAAACCGGACTGTCCTCAACCATCTTGTCAATACGTTCTTTGAGTTTTGCGTCCACAAAAACCTCCACGAAGGGCAATGTTGGGGAAGGTTAAATGAAACCAACCCAGGAGTTTGGAAATATACTCTATTTTTTGTCTTGAGTCCAGGAGGGAGGTTGCTTCAACCTCGCTCTAGCAACCGTAGCCCGTTGCGAACAGGTCACATAGGCACTTTTGTAAAAGAAAAGCCCGCGAGCTAACGACTGTTTGCTGGCGCGGTTACGTTGGGAACCGGCTGGTTTCGCCAGTTTAGGGAAATCACCTTGAAACCCAAAAAGAGGAAGAAGGCGCGCAGAGTATTCTGGACCAGGTTGTATTCGGTCCGCAGCTCTTGGGGAACGATGGCAATGGAGATCAGAACCAGGAAAATAAAGAATTCCAGGGGCGTGGTGAGGAAGATCTCCTTGGTTTTTCGGACTAGTATCTTGCCGAAAATACCCAGGGTCAAGGTAAAGAAGCCAATCGGTTCAACCACTTCAAGAATATTGCGGATGGGGTGCACGCTGTACTGAAGGTGATTGAGCACCATCACAATCACTGCGGCCATGAAGAAATAGCTGAAAATGACAAAGCTATGCCCGCTTTTACCCTTGGTCAGGGATAGGTAGAAGATCAGTACAAAGGTAGTGCCTACCACAAAGAGCACGCTTCGCGACATGAGCGGCAAGGCAACGGCAAAAGACAGAAGGTATAGGGCGGCTCCTGTCTGAACCAGGCGCAGCGAGGCCTTGCCGAGGAAAGGCTGGGCGTGAAAAGGGAAGCGCCGTTCCAGGTCATTGGAGATACGGGTGGTTAAACGGGCCAGGTCAAGAATGCCGAACACCTGGGCAAAGAACAGGCACAGGCTCAGCAGTAGAATGGGAACCAGGAAGAACTTAAAAGAAAGGGAGTTGGCAAGAGCCACTGCACTGACCGCCAGCAGTGCCGTGATGGCGTAGATAAAGGAAACGGTTTGCGACTGGTTCATGCCACGGCTGAGCAGCCTGTGATGGAAGTGGAGTTTGTCGGCGCTAAAGGGACTACGGCCCTCGCGAATACGCCGAATAATGGCCCAGAGGGTATCGGCGATGGGCACCAGCAAAACCAGAACCGGTGTGATAAGGGTCATCGCTGTCAGCGATTTGAAGTAGCCCGCGATGGAAAGGGTGCCAAGACAGTAACCCAGGAACAGGGAACCTGTATCGCCCATGAATATTTCAGCCGGGTGGGTGTTGTAGCGCAGAAAACCGAGTATGCTGCCAGTTAATATCAGGCACAGCACGAAAGTATTGTAGTCGGCCCGCTGCCAGGCCAGGAACCCAAAACAGCCAAAGGCAATCAGTGAAATGCCGCCGGCAAGGCCGTCCAGCCCATCGCTGAGATTAATGGCATTGGTGATGCCCACAATCCAGAGAATGGTCAGCGGCCCGGAGAGAAAGCCCAGTTGGTAATTGGTGCCCACCACACCGCCCAGAAAGTCGATGTTGACATCGCTGAGGAACATGGCGGCAGATGCGGCCACCATCTGGCCCAACAATTTGAGCTTGGGGTCCAGGCCTTTGCTGTCGTCAATGATGCCAATCAGAACGATGATGAACATGCCTAGGAAAATGCCGCGGTACTGGTCGAATCCTTCCAGATAAATGAGGATGGTGAGCATGCAGCCAAAAAACATGGCAAGGCCACCCATCCGTGGAACCACGCCTTCGTGAATGCGTCGCTCGTCGGGATTGTCTACCGCACCTGCTGCCCGTGCAAGCTGTTTGATAGAGGGCACCAAAAGCAAGGTGGTGACCATGGCCGTGATAAATATAAGAAAAAAATTAAGTGGGCTTTCAGGCATACATAATCCGAATTCGAACCCTATTCTTGTGTCTCTATGAGAGTCGAATGGAGCATTATAACGAAGAATGAGGCAGGGCTCAATCTAGCAGGTGTTTTTTTTAAAGAAAGGCGGCTGGCCTCGAACCTTTTCCACCCTGTGTTTAAATACGAAGCAAATTACAGGCCAGTTTTCCCTGGCTGGACAAGCGATTCCAGAAAGCGGACAAGTCCGGGTGCTTGCGCTTGTAGGCTGAGTTCATATTTGGCCCATTCTCGTCCCCGCTCCCCCAACCGTGGTCCCAGCGAAGGTGTGTGAAACAGTTTCCTGAGGGCTGCCATCCAAGCATCCCCATCCTCTGCCACATAACCCGCGCCAGACTCGGCCAGCAGCTGTTCCAGGCCGTTACCAGGGCCTACCACTACTGGAATGCCCGCCGCCATGAAACGGGGCAGGTAGAGGCGTTGAAGAAAGTCGGGGCAAGTACCGACGGCGCAAGGCAACAGGGCCATATCGAGGCTGGCCAGGAACTGCCGGTCGTCGCGAGGCAGTTGGGCCAGGCTGCTGCAATTGAAGCCTGGGTCAGCGATCGAGGCGCCAACCATTTTCAATTCGAAGGGGTGGTCCGCCGCCAGTTCTTGAAGAACCGGCAGAATGTCTTCCAAGAGCCCAGCCCTGTCCTGGCTGCCTACCCAGCCAAGGGTTAAGCCCTGCTTGCTCTTTGCAATCGCCTCCATCTCGGACCAGTCTGGTACGGTTCTCAGGCTCAGGCTAGGTACGCCTGCCGGAAGCGGTCCAGGATCCACACCTGTTTCCAAGGTTAAACCATTGGCCTGGCCATGGAAACCCTGGCTTGAATCATAGACTTTCACCTGCGGCAACAGGCCCGACAACCCTGCTTTCAGGCTCGGCGCAAGGCCTGGCCCTAGCGGGCTTTGGATCCAGGCCAGATCAAAGGACCTTGCCGGTAGGCAGCGTAGCAGGCGCAGCAGGCTTGCACCGGCTCCTGATCCTTCCGATAGGGAGGCAACGCGCAATTGGTGACCCGCGTCAGCCAGATAGGGTAGGTATTGGTATATCCGGTAACGGGATCTGGGGTCCTCGGGTCCCCACCTGGGTAAGACCAGGATTTTCAAAGGTCTGCTCGCTTGAAAGTCAAAAAGTCCCACCAGCCCAAAAGGTAGGCCTTCAGCGTCGCCAGGAATGGTGCCCGGCCGATCAACGCATGGAAAACATGTGTCACCACATCGAGAGACACCGCCACCATCAATGGCAGCCAAGTCCAAGCTCCATGGTTCTTTCGGAAATAAGTGCGCATGGAGCGCATGGTCCTGCGGATGGTCAGCGTCTTAACCATTTTAGAGGAACCGCCGCCCTCGTGAATGATCCGTGCATCCGCTTCGTAGAATACATGGTAGCCGGCTGCATAACAACGCAGACAATAATCGACCTCTTCGTAGTACATGAAGAAGGCCGTATCAAGAGTGCCCACTGCTTCGATCAATTCGCGGCGGATCAAAAAGAAGGAACCCATGACCTGATCAACCCGACGGGAGGAGAGACCGTCGAAATCACCCATTTTATAGCCGCGAAAGAGCGGATGTCGGGGGAAGACTCGATTAAGCCCGCTGGCCTCGATGAGTTGGTAAGCCAGGCTGGGGAAGCGCCGGCAACTGGCCTGAACCTGTTTGTGCTCATCCAGGATGCAACACCCCAGCACGCCTATTTTTGGATCCATTTCCAAGCGCTTGTGCAAACGCTCCAGACAGCCTGCTAACAGGCACACATCGCTGTTGACCAGCACGTGATAGCGGCCGCGACTCAGTTCAAACAGAGGTTTATGTCCGGCAGCAAAGCCCAGGTTCCGCTCGTGTTGCACCAGCTCCACGTGTGGGTAGTTGGTGCGCACCATTTCAACAGAACCGTCTGAGCTGGCGTTATCGGCGACCAGAATCTGCACGCGAAAATCGCCAGTGTTGGCTACGATCGAGGCCAGACATCGGTCCAGCAGAGCGCAGGTATTCCAATTGACGATAGCGAAGCTGAAATCGATCCCTGACATGATACCCTCAGCCCTACCCTGCGACCCTGCGAAGCAGTCCCAGGAAATTCTCTTTCTGGCTATCTACGGAATAGTGCGCAACACAGCGGTCACGTCCGGCCTGACCGAGACGGCTACGCAAGTCGGGGTCTTGAATCAAACGGGCAAGGGCCGATTCCCATTCCTGGGGGCCCTCGGCCAGGAAGCCCGTATCGCCTTCGAGAACCACCTCCGCATTGGCGCCGACCCGGCCGGCTACAACCGGAATACCGACAGACATATATTCGATAATTTTAAACGCGCACTTGCCCCGGTTCCAGCTGGTATCGGTAAGCGGCATGATGCCGATATGAAAGCTCTGCAGATCGGCAATCTCGCGATCCTTGTCCCAGGTTTCAAAGGTCAAGCGGGGCAGGGAAAAGGGTGGGGCCACATCTGAGACAATGGTCAGGTGCACCTGTGGGAAGCGCTCCAGCAAGCGAGAAAGCGCCACCAGAATCAGCTCGAAGTTGGGATAGTTGGAGTGGGTGCCCATCCAGCCAATCACAAGTTTGTCCTGCTCATTCTTCTGGGGTTTGTAGGCGAGGGTATTGATCACCGTGGGAATAATGCAACTGTCGGGGCGGGCCACATCGGCCAGATAACGAGAACCGGCAAGCACCTGATCGGCCGCATCGACAACCTGGCGGAAGACCTTCATTCTGCCTGGGTGAGGTCCCCCTTCGGTTTGAAACAGGGCATCGTCGAAGTCGAAAATAAAGCGGGGATTGATGCGGGCCAGGCGGCGTTCGATCGCACTGCTGAAAGGCAGGGTCAAACGCTGTAGGAAAACCACATCGAAGTCGCCGGCATCGCCGATTTGAAACCATCTACGCGAGCGTACCAGCGCTTTGTAGACTTTTCCCGCCAAAGGTTTGCGCATCAGGGACGGGTACGATTCGCCGTGTAGCGCCCGAACCGTGAAGGCAATCCCCTGTTCGGCCAGATAGGGCAGGTATTGCAAGACCCGATAGCGCGATGCGGGAGTAATCCAGCCCTCGATCAGGAACAGCACCTTCACGATGATCCCCTCGTTTGAATTGCGTCTTTGAACCGGCTAGTTGTTCGAACTGCCGTTGTCACCGGCTGATTTGCCAAAGCGGATTTTCAAACCCAGGTTAAACAAGAAACGGGTGGTTTCGAAGACACCGTCCTGGCCATTGGACTGGTAATAGGTCGGTGAATCGGAGGCGAACACCAGTTCCTTGTCTTCCACACTGCGATCCCGGTTCTGCATGAACATCCAAGCAGCTTCGAGGGTGTATTTGCGCCGAAGAGTATAGGAGAGTCCAAAGCTATAGAGGAAGCGCTCGCCGTCAGGGAAACCAGACTCCAGCGTTTCGTCGGGCACCGGGGATGCAGAGGTGGCGGCAATGCCGACACGCCAGAGCAATGCCTTGCGCTGTTGAAAATCACCTGCCAGCCTAAACGTATAGGCGTCGTCCCATTGGCGGTTAATCACCACGGTATCGGAGGGGGTGGCTGGGTCTTGGTAAATGGTCTGTTCTACCTCAGACCAATCATCCAAGGAGATGTCAACTTCGATACGTGTCCGAACGGTGACCCGGGTACTGCCACCAATCTGATAGCGCTCGGGCAAGTCGAAGCTGGTTTGGATCGGCGCGGAGCGAAAGGTGTTGAAGGAGTCGATGGCGCGCTGGTCATTGAGGCGGGTGAGCAAGGCATAGGAGCGGTTGCCGCTTGCAGAGATGGTAATGGGGCTTTGATAGGCAAAACCGAAACTGAGGCGACGGCTCTGGTAGTACTGGAAGCCCAGGGTGAAGCCGCCGTCGTCGCCATCGGTTTCAAAGGCCTCCGATGCTTCATAGAACAGGGTCTCATCGTTGGCATCAAGGCTCCGGGGCAGGACCCTGGTGTAGGTGGAATCAAGTTGGCCAAGCCGGTAGGTTGCGCCGATAGAAAAGTGGTCGCTGAGTTTATAGGCCAGGGCGATCATGTGTTCTCGGACGGAGTGCTCCGTACCCGTGGACAGGTAACGCGAAGGAAAATCAGCATCTTTCCATTCAGAATTATAATCGTAGGTTAGGGCCGAACCCAAACCAATAGCCAGACGGCCCCATTTGAAGTTGACGAAAAATTCAGGCGCGATGGACTGATCTTTTTCCGTATCCCATGTGGTTTGACCCGCGTTGCTGTAAAAACTTTGAACAAAAGTCGCACGAGAACTCAAAGACAACTCGGTATGGGACAATTGGGCAAGACCGGCCGGGTTGTAAAAAATGGCCGAGGCATCTTCGGCGCGCGCCACATAGGCACCCGCGTTTCCCATGCCCTGTGTGCCTTGTTCAAACAGACCAAAGCCAGAAGCCCAAAGGGGGGCTCCCGCCAAAAGAGCAAGGCTGATTGCGATTGTGTATCCTTTTTTCATCCGATCTCCACCATCCCTCAAACATATCCAAGCTCGCTAGCATAGCAAAAATCCGGCCGAAACCGGAACCAAAAATCGGGAGAGGAGGTGCGAAGGCCCTATCAAATGGCCTTTTTCTGCTTTCAATGGGCCAAAATGCCCTCTTCAACAAGTATTAAGCGGGCGTATGCAGCTCTAAGACAACGCTTGCGATGACCTGGAAAAAGTACGCAGGATTCAGCAAACATGCTTCAACGATTGCTACCAACCATGACGCATAGGCGTCATTCATGCCAAAACGACAGTATGTGACCGGGAAACCCGAGCCAATGTCATCAATTTAAGACAGGCTGTGTTGGCGATTCCTGTTCATCCAGAATATAAGCCGATCAACGCTTACAGGGTCGCCAGAATACGAGCACGTTTCACACAACATTTTTGGATTTCAGCCGCATTTCCCCTAAATAAAGCGAGCAAATTGTAACTTGCAGCTTGCAGCTTGTAAATTGGTAGTACTAACGGTGTGCGCCGGAAAACCAAAATGGACTCGGATAGACCCATCCGTGCTCGTCTGGAAGCCAAAATGGACCCCTGAGAAGAAAACGTCAACGCCTGGCGAACACATGAGGAAGGTGACAGGACCGCGGTTCCCACGAACAAGGGAGAAAGTACCACCCACTGACATGCGTCGGGTGGGATTCCGGTCAACTGCGGTGACGTGACTCTCACAAAACAGGAACATCTTTGTTGTGGAACACAAACCCACCCAAAACCCAGCAGACCAGACCTGCAGCCGTCAGGATCAGCATGTGATGCACGGGCCATGTGCCGCCAATGATGGTCATGGGCTGGTAATAACTCAGCAGAGAAAGGAACGCCAAATCCTTGGCCGGGCCCCAGAGTTGAACCAGGAAGTTGAGAACCAACATCAACACCAAGACGCCAAAAACAAGGCCCATGGCGCTGCCGCGTCGATTGAAGAAACATGAAGCACACATTGCCAACCCACCCACGGCTAGGTAGAGGCAGAAGAGATTGCAAACAACTGCGGCCAGAACCTCATTGGGTAAACCCGTTTCATTAAAAGTAACCATGCCTAGCTTACAACCCAGCACGCCAGAGGCCATAAGTAAGAGACCCCAAAAAAAACCCAGCACGGTTTGGGTCGAATAAATCCGCCAGCGTGAAATGGGCAAGGCCAAAACCATGTCGAACGTGCCCGCGCCAATTTCGCCAGCAGGTAGGCGGGCACAGAACACCGTGACCTGAGACCAAACAAGGATCAGGATGGCAGGATGAACCCAAGCAAAAGCAGCCATGGCTTCGGCGACAATGGAATCGCCAATATCCATGCCCAGCATGGCGCTGATAATGGTGCGCACGAAGGGCATCTTCAGCATATTGGCCGCCTGCTCGCCAAACATGGGCAAGACTGCGGCGAGGAGGAATTCGAACAAAAGGAGACCGGCACAGAAAAG
>Ga0316189_10001584_pt1 | contig 22550 bp, 24 predicted proteins | sample LowCovwburrow_MG_FD_204930 | JGI IMG/M metagenome (GOLD analysis project Ga0316189, IMG submission 204930) | Coastal sediment microbial communities from Maine, United States - Lowes Cove worm burrow | ecosystem: Environmental > Aquatic > Marine > Coastal > Sediment | place: USA: Maine... | reverse complement strand
TGGTAACCACGCACTGGCCGGTGTAGATTTAAACTTTGACGTTAAAATTGTAGAAGTACGTGAAGCATCAGAGGAAGAGATTTCTCATGGTCATGTACATGGCCCACACGGTCACGATCACTAAACAGCAAGAGCTAATTGCAGCGCCGCTAATTGCAGTAATTAGTTAAGCAGCATCGTTGAGAAATTTAATGATGCTGCTTATTACTTTCTTATCATGAATGATGCGGCGATGACCTAAGCCTTTCGTTTTTATAAATTCCGCGTCCTTCCAGGCATCGGCAACCTCTTCGCCGCTGTGCCATGAAATATCGATATCATCTTCATCGTGTAATACCAGTCCTTTGCAGCTCAAGCTTTTAACATTGGCTGTAGTGTTTACTGCGTTCCTGACAATTTGACCATGAGTGGCAAATGATTTTCTAATCACGACCTGCATAACACTATCAGGTAAATCAAGTATCCTCTGGAAGTTTTCAAGAATTATCTCGAAGTTATTGGGCGGACAGATCATGGCAGCACGTTCAATCTTTACTCCTAAAGACATTGCATACGCTAAGATCATACCACCGAATGAATGCGTGATAGCGGCATCAAACTTGCCGTAATGTTTGTCGAGTGCGAGTACGACATCAGTCATTTCCATCGCGCTTGTCTGTTCACCAGGCGAATAACCGTGTGCAGGGCCATCAAAACTGATAACACGGTAACCGATAGCGTTTAGTTGTTCGATGTAATTAACAATTTGAGTGCCACGGCCGGTCCAGCCATGGATAAATAAAAGTGTTTTTTTCGGTTCCTTATTTTTATCCCACCATATGTACACTGATATAGGTAAGTTATTGACGTTTATGGTTTCTTTAAACGCAGAATTTAACGCTGGTAGTTCATAAGCAGGGGTTTTAAATCGCATCGTGGTAAACCACTGCTCGTATGCACGGTTGCCAAAATAAACAGGGAATAATCGTCCAAGGGTGTTGTATAGAAGCCGAGTGACACGCAACGAAAACGGTATTTTTGCAGTTTTCTTTTTTATCATGGCTTTATTCATATGGTGATTATTAAAAGTTTATTCTCATGGTAAAATCATTGACTGTTTTAATAGCAAATAGTTTTATGGATGGAAGGTAATGTTATCAGAAGAACAATTGCATCAGCTGTTTTATAAAAAAGAGTCCGGCATTCATGGCAGCGGTTTATTCGCACGTAATAAGATTAAAGCAGGTGATTATATGGGCGAATATGATGGTCCTGTAGTTAGTGATAATGACTCACATGTCTTATGGGTCGAAAAATATGATGATGTATGGGTGGGACGCGACGGTAAAAATTTATTGCGTTACTTGAATCATAGCGCTGAACCGCATGCCGAGTTTATTGGTTTTAAACTGTATGCACTACGAGATATAAGTTCAGATGAAGAAATTACTATCGACTATGGTGAAGAACCATAATCAATTAGTGCTGTTTTGATTAGTGCTACTTTGATTAGAGCTGCTTTGATTAGATCGGACTTAATTATTAGATCACTACCCCTGTTTGTGGTGTTTGTTTATAGTGAAGCACCTGTTTGCATAAGTTGCAATAATACCGGTAGCGACGCTTTCTGATCTTATTGTGTCTTATAGAGCTTAGCTGGTGTTCCTGACAACCGCATTGATAAGTAAATAAAGATAGCCGTTTTACCGGGATGCCGGTCAGGTCATAATTGGATGTAACCGTTGCATCGGCGCCAAAAGCCTGCATCACTGCCTTCCATTCTTTTCCATGCGGTTTTATATTTTTTAATCCAAACATGATGTCTGTGACGTAATGTGCAACTTCATGTGGCACAGTTGTTTCATAATTGTCATCAAAATATTTTGAAAATATATACGGGTTGTACCGGATCTCTCTTTTATGCTGAAAAAGATGACGACTGACGCGGTACATGCCCGCCGTGCGCCCCTTTATATCAAATTTGATCTCGACTGATTTTTCTTTGATGTTAAATAGTTCTGCTGCCTGTTCAATGTAGCGATGTGTCTGTTCGGTAACCTGCTGTTGCTGTTCCTCAGTTAGAGGTCGGATCATGAGTGTGCTGCTTTTCATTAATTGAGATTCATTGATTACGGTTTGGGGTTAAAAGAATCAGGCTCTGGAAATAAATTCACGTGTTTCTGTATTGATCTTAATGATTTCGCCCGGGGTTAAATATTCGGGTACCTGTACTACCAGGCCTGTGCTTAAAGTCGCAGGCTTGGTCCTGGCAGAAGAGGATGCCGCTTTCATTCCAGGGGCGCATTCTGTGACCTCAAGTGACATGGTGGCAGGCAGTTCTACACCCAGTAATTCATCTTCGCTGATCAGTGCGCTTAAGCCTTCCAGGCCATCGTAAAGGAAATCAGTTTCGTCTTCCAGTGCGTCGCTGGCGAGTATAAACTGATCATAATTTTCGCTGTCCATAAAGGTGTAACTGTCAGCGTCATGAAATAATAATTGCACCGCTCGACGTGAAACATCGACGGGCTTTATAACTTCGTCACCTTTGTAGCGTCGCTCAAATTTCTGGCCGCTGCTGATATCACTGCCGGTTACCTTGTAGAGGGTGCTGCCGGTACGTGAAGATGGTGATTGCACGAAAACTTTTTTGATCAGTATGTTCTTGTTATCCTGATTGATGACCAGTCCTTTTTTGATTTCATTTGCTTTCATAATGTTTACTTTTGTGGATATAATATTTTTTATGGATTGTGATTTTAGATTGTGGCTTTAGATTACGATTATGGCTTAATTATGAGTGATTTCTGATGCGGGTTAAACATCTAATTATTCCTGACAGCGAAATTGTCATGACTGCTGTGCGTTCGCAGGGAGCGGGTGGTCAGAACGTTAACAAAGTTTCTACAGCGATACACCTGAAATTTGATATCGTTTCTTCCAGTTTGTCGACAACGGTAAAGCAGCGTTTACTCTCTCTAAATGATCAGCGGGTAACAAAAGAGGGCGTTTTTATCATCAAGTCTCAACAGACGCGAAGCCAATTGCAAAATAAAGAGCAGGCTTTGTTACGTCTACAATCATTTATCGCACAGGCGCTTACTACAAGAAAAGTTCGTAAGAAAACCAGGCCGACAAAAGCATCGAAATTAAGAAGGCTGAACGCTAAAAATAAACGCGGTGATCTGAAAAAAAACAGGCAAAAAATTACTGAATAATGTCCTGTTTATAAGATTAGCTGCTTAATATTAATTATCTAATATTAATTATTTATTCTTAGTTATTTAAGAAGCCCGAACCAAAATGCTCGGTTTTATATAGATTGCCGGGAATTTTGTCTTTTATCTTTTCATGCAGCTCAGGCAAGAGCGACCAGTGTAATCCCTGTTTGTGGTGATGTGCTGTGTGGTAACCAAGGTTTCCCGTTAAGGTGTTATAAACCGGAGTCATGATGTTGTAGGATGCTTCAAAATCATTATCGACGTCTAAGCCTGCATGGTGAGCATAGGTGACCCAGGCTGTTAAAAACAGGCTGCTGATCATAGGGATAATGAAAACCAGTATAGCGGGCACCGGGCGATACCAGGTCAGCGCTGTAACGACTAAAAGCGTTACTGTTGTCGCTATTAAAAATATCTTTAGCGGTCGAGGGTGTCTCTTGCCAACCTGATAACCACGATAATATGCGGTCAGCATGACGTCCATCGAGTACCTGAACCTGCTCATGATCCTGCCCTGCTTGTCTTTCCAGCGGCTCTCATCCTTTGTCTGGTCAAGGTAGTGGTGATGATGCCCTAAAACATGGTGCAGTACCCACAGCTTGCTGGTTGCACCTGTTTGTAATGCATACATCTGTTCGAGCAAATAATTGAGAGGGGCGTTTTTAAAGGTGGGCAAATGCTGGTGGTGGTGATTCCATGCACAGACGATACCTTTTGGCGCTATCATAATCAGCCAGTATGTTATCAATAACCAGATGTTATCGATCATGATGTATGCAAGAACATCAAGGGCAAACAGTAAAGTGATAATTAAAAGGGGGATTCGATCTGCGCGGTATTTAAATAGAGTCATGATTTATTACAAGTAACATTAAGGGTCAGCATATTTGGCAGTCCGTGCTACAACTTTATGATTTTGACCGTGTTATTAAATTATTTGCGCGAATTATAGCAGAATCTGTGCAGCAATTTAATCCGCTATCTCAAATTAGTCCTATGCTTCATCCGTGTTGTGAAATGTTTGCTCATTATTGTTCTCAAACCATCTAAGTAACTGTTTTTTAACGGTTTCTACCTGTTCTTTATGATATGGAGTTGAACTGACCGCTCCCCACACGGGTGCCGGCCAGCATGCGTCGGTGTTAAAGCGTGCGATATGGTGGATGTGCAGCTGCGGCACCACGTTGCCAAGGGCGGCAATGTTGAGTTTGTCGGGGTGGAAAACCTGTTCCAGACATCGACTGAAAAACATGGACTCGGCCATCAGCTGGTGTTGATCAGTAACCGATAACTGATGTATTTCGCTTATGTTTTCACGGTTGGGCAGCAGGATAAACCAGGGATAATTAGCATCGTTTAGCAGTAAGAGTGAGCATAGGCTGAATTCACCGATTACGATGCAGTCTTTCTCAAGCTGAGGATGTAGTTTTATCATTAGTATGGTTTTAAATGCCGAGACTGGTTTATTATGTAGTATAAATAATATCAAATAATATTAAATATAAGCGTTATCTAAACCGAGATCAAATTATGGCCGACTGGTTGAATGGAAAAATAATTAATAAAACGCAATGGAATGAGCGTTTATTTTCTTTGCGGATTCAGGCTGAGCTTAAAGATTTTATCTCAGGCCAGTTTGTTCGTGTGGCGCTGGATGTGGATGGTGAACGTGTCGCCCGGCCTTATTCTTTGGTGAATAAGCCTGGTGATGAGTATCTGGAGATCTATTTTAATATCGTTGAAGAGGGACCGCTATCATCCAGATTGGCTGAGCTTGAGGTTGATGATGAAATATTTGTTACTGATAAAGCCAATGGTTTTTTAACGGTTGATGAAGTTCCGCAATGCAATAACCTGTGGTTGCTGGCCACGGGAACCGGTGTCGGACCATTCATCTCTATATTAAAGGGTGAGCAAGTGTGGCAACGGTTCGAAAAAGTCGTACTCGGCTATTCAGTAAGAGATTCATCGGAATTATCCTATAAAGACCAGATAGCTGAAATAGAAAGTCAGTATGCAGAACAATTTTTATTTGTGCCATTTGTAACGCGTGAAAAAGTTAATGCTGCAATGAATCAACGAATTCCGGTAAGCGTGGAGGACGGTTCTTTCGAGAAAAGAGCGGGCTTAAGTATCAATGAAGATTCGCACGTTATGATGTGTGGTAATTCAGCGATGTTGACGAGTGTCACTGAATGTCTGGAAAAACGTGGCTTGCGCAAACATCGGCGCCGAGAGCCGGGGCATATTACGACAGAAAAATACCACTAAAGAGCAGTGAATAACTAATAGCGAATAGTGCACAGTTAAAAACCTAAAAGATAATGCTGACTTATTTTTGTGTTATCAGATGATGGGGTTTTGAAATTCACTATTCACTATTCACTGCTCTTTATGTTGACTATAATAACCAGCAAGTCACGAATAAATGATGAAGTTCACCTAAAAAATCACATGATGCTGTCGAGTTCTGCGTATCTGCTTGATTTTATTGCTTTAACTGGTTAATAAAAATATTATGTATGAAGTGTTTTACGGGTTTAAGGAAAAACCGTTTTCGATGTTGCCTGACCCTGAGTTTTTATATTTAAGTAAACAACATCAGGCGGCGCTAACTCTACTCGAGTACGGCCTGCTTAATCACGTGGGTTTCTGTGTTATCAGCGGCTTCCCCGGCACAGGTAAAACCACGATATTACGTGCTCTGCTAAAGCGTGTAGAAGATAATGTTACCGTTGGATTAATCACTAATACACACCAGTCTTTTGGCGGCCTGCTCGATTGGGTATTGTCTGCATTTGATCTGCATCGAGCAAATTTGACGCAGGTCGAGATGCATCAGGTATTCATGGACTATCTGATCGAAGAGTACTCAAAAGGCCGCACCGTTTTATTGATTGTTGATGAAGCGCAAAATATAAAGCCGGATGCGCTGGAAGAGTTGCGCATGCTGTCCAATGTGAATTCTGAAAAAGACCAGTTGATGCAGGTTGTTCTTTCGGGGCAGCCCGAGTTGAAAGAGACCTTGCGCATGCCTGAATTGATGCAATTTGCGCAACGCATTGCAGTCGACTACCATATTGGCCCGTTAAATCTACAGGAAACCTGCTGTTATATTCAGCATCGACTGGTGACCGCAGGCGCGCAAAAAGATGTGTTTACACCTGCTGCCTGTGAGCGAATTCATAATTATAGCGGCGGTACGCCTCGTTTAATTAATCTGTTATGCGAGACGGTACTGGTTTATGGTTTTGCTGATCAGCAAGAATTAATAGATGTCGATCTTGTTGACGAGATGGTATTGGAGCGCATGAAAAATAGCGTGGTGCCGATCGTTAATCGAGATATCGCCAAAAGTGGCAATAAAGAAACGAATGAGCAGCTGGAAAAAGACTTTCCGTGGATTCGACCCGAATCCGGTTCTGATGGGGTGAAGTCAGGTGACGCGACTGTAGTTGATGAAGTACCTGAAAATATCCAGCAGGTAATTACCGGTCATGAAAAGTCTGATACCGTAGCTGCTCAAAAAAAAGCTGTCGATAAGGTAGCTGAAAAGAAAGAGCGAACCGCCCCACCTAAAAAAGACCTAAGTCATCTCACTGAAAATAAAAAAACGGTCGCTAGTGTTCCTACCGCTAATAAGGCTGATGTTGGTAACGCTGTTGCTGATAGTCCTGCTGTAAGCGATCTAGTCGCAGCAGCAAAAGCTCAAAAAGATAAGAGTGTTATCGGTGACCGCGGCAAAGGCGCAAGAAAGTCGAGTGATGAAAAATCGGCTGTTGACTCTTCATCGCAACAATCAACAGCGGCTTCACTGCAAACTTCAGCGAATGCTGCTGATAAAGGATCGCGTAAGCAACTCATTCAATATGCTATAGCAGCTAGCATAATCGTCCTGATCTTGATTGTATTGGCGGTCATAATAAATGCTGCTGCTAAAAGGTATGCCATAAATGTAATTGATGAACAGCGGCTGAATGATCAGCAGCGTAATGTGCAAAAACAGCGTGATTTGCAGAGTCAGCGTGATGTGCAGAAACAAAGTGAGCAAGAAGAAAAACGCATGCAACAGTTGCAGCTTGAGGCTGCAACATTAAAGAAAGAACGTGATGCTGCGCTAGCAAAAGCCGAGGAAGAAAGACAATTGGCAAAAGCTGCTGCTGAAAAAAGGGCGAAAGAAAAAGCGGATGCAGAAGCAAAACGTAAAGCTGCGGCAGAGGCAAAACGTAAAGCGGATAAAAAGAGACAGCTTGCAGCTGCAAAAGAGCGAGAGCGAAAAGCCAGGGAGGCAAGAGCAGAGGCAAAAGAAAAAGCGAGAGCTGAAGCAGAACTGGCAAAAAAAAAAGCGCTTGAGCTAGAAAAAGAGAGGCTGTTCATGAAGGTGCAGCTTGAAGAAGAGAGGCGTTTAAAAAAACAGGAAGAGGCTCGACGCCAGTCGCAGCTTGAAGAAGAGCGGCGTCGACTGCAGGCTGCAGACGCCGAGCAAAAGGCTGCTGAGGAAGAGGTAGCCGAGCAGGCTGTGGTTAAAGCTAAAAAATCAGCGGAGTGTAGCGGTCCTACAGCACGCTTTAAGGCCAATTGCCGTCGCTGATGCCTGAATGGTGTTTAAAGATTGGCTCATACCACTAAAATCAATGTGCAAACATTAAGCAATGAGCTATTTCCGGGTTAGATGTTTTATTGAAGCTTGTGCTAACAGCGTATTGGGCGCTTAAATTAGAAGCTGTAAATTAGAAGCTGTAATTTAGTCTGATCTGGAATATTGAGCGTCCTATCGGCATTTGCTAAACGTTTCACCGGTATCTTCTGCTGGATTTTGTACGGTTTCTTCATCAGGAAACAACTGTTTTAAATCGGCCAGAGATAAGGTGTCACCTTTTTTTTCATATTGCTCCCAGATTATCTCCCAACGTTCATCATTAAAATAAAAGCCAACAGGAAGCAGGCAGACAACCTTCTGCTCAAGGTCGGTTATGATTTTGGGTTCGGTGAGTTTTCCAGCGGACATGTTGTTATAACCTTTTGTGTATAGCCCTGGCTGTACAACTCTGGCTGTACAACCCGAACTAAGATGTTGTGATATTATTTTACAGTTTAACGGACTTTTATTGAATGAATACTGCTAATAAACCGGTTTTATTGTCCATTGTAGAGCTTGGTGGTTACCCTGATTTTACCTCACTCTATGAATCCTTTGGCTACCAGGTAGTAAAAACTGAAAGTGTACGTAAAGCCATTAAATTGATTCGCCAGCATAAACCTTTGGTGATGGTCGCCGAATTTAACTTTCAGTCAGATTTTCGCGACCGTACCAGTAGTCTTGAGACATTATTGTCCAGCGCCCAGGGAGTAACCGATGTCAGTATGATCGTTTTCTATGAAAAAGAATCAGAATCCCAATATCAGCGTTTTTTACAGGGATTTGAAGTAGCGTCATCATTAACCTTTCCTGTTGATGAGACGCGGTTAAAGCAGGTCTTGCAGCGTATATCCCTTTAGTTAGGGTAGAGAACGGCTATTGCCCTGCAATATGCGTGTTTCTATTGAGTGAGAAATGCTGTAAAAAGCGCACTCATATTTAGTTTTAATATTCAGTTAAACAATTTAGTTAAAAACGGTTTTCGCTATGACAGGCAATAAGACAGGCAGCAAAGAGCTCGACGAATTACTCATAAACAGTTCGTCACCCGATCAGTCAAAAGAAGAGATTCAGGCTTATTTAGATAAGAAGCAGGCGGCTTATGATGCGCTTGAAGCCAGCGCCGAGCCATTGGATCGTGCAAGGCTGCAGCTCGATGTCGCCGAGGCGCTTATTGGTACCGGGCGTGCGGATGAGTCCTGGGAAAAGGCACGTTCTGCGCTGGATACTTTTATTGAGCTGGAGCAGTGGCAGGATGCGGTAGAAAGCTGTGATGTACTGTATCAGAGTGCGCAGCCCGCTTCTATTGTTGCTCTGGCGCACGGTGTCTGGTTATCTGTTACTTACCCGATCGATCCTACCTTGACCGTAAACATGCTGAATTACGTCATTGACGAAACACCTGCAAAAGCAGACGGTGCAGCTGTGGCGGCAACAGTAGCGCATTATATTGCTGATATCCGTGCAGCAGGTGACCAGCATAAAAGCCTGACCTTTCTTACCAAACAATTACTGGCTAATGTGGCAAAAGAGCATTCTGATGTAGTTGATCAGGAAGGTTTGACATTATGGATGGAGCGTCTCGAATTGCTTGATCCAGATGTCTTTTTGCCCAGGTTATCACTGGTTCTGGGTGCGATCGTGCCTGTGGACGAATGGTGGTTTGATCGTGATGCACTTAGGAATAAAATTCCTCAGTAGCAGTGTTGTCTATGCTGCAGGTAATCATCACGGTTTGTCAAAACTAGAGGACTGCTATCGACCAGAAGCTGTCAGTTAAAAAACATCTCACCACAGAGACGCAGAGGACACGGAGAAAATCCTTTGATGTTGTTAAACGCGCCGTAGGCGCGTTTAAAAAAAATAACTCTGTGCCCTCTGTGTCTCTGTGGTTAAAGCTTTTGATTTTTTATATGTCAGCTAAGGGCGTTAACAGTCATTCGTAGTATGAGAAAACTAATTTTCGATTCTCTCATCATCCAGTGAAAGCTCACTGATATCAGGTATTTTCGCTTTTTCTTTTGCTTTGGGGTTTTCTATAAGGTCAGAGCCAGCCTCAGCCATACTGAGACCCGAGATATCAGCAATTTTTTGTGGAATGACTTCCTGCGGGTGGTCGAGCACGTCTGCGCCCGCTTCGGCCATAGAGATATCAGAGATATCATCAATTTCCTGTGCGACGACCTCGACCGGGGTTTCAAGAACATTTGCACCTGTTTCAGCCATTGTGATACTGTTTATGTCGTCGATTTTTTGTGCGACGACTTCAGCCGGTTTTTCCAGAACATCGCTACCAACTTCCGCCATAGTCATGTTACCGGTGTTTATTTCAGCAGCGGCGGTATCCGCGGAGGTGGTCGTGGCGTTAGTGTTCTGTGCTGATTCTGAAGGCTCTATCTTTATGACCAGGCCAAGGTTTTCCAAAGCGGCTCTGTATTTTTCGGCTGCATTAGTGCTAAGTTTTCCCTTAATCACTTTACGGCCACCGGCAAAATAAGGTGCTAGTTTGGCGGCGTCTGTTTTAAACAGTGTTGCCATGTTTTGCATGACAGACTCCTTGTCTTTACCCGCCTGTAATATGCCGAAAAACACGACATCAAACAGTTTTTCACTCATTGCCCGTTCCTGTACTTATTTGATACTAAAGAGTGTAGACGAAAAGTTAAGCGGGTTCATCTATGGGCAAAATAAGATTTTAGTCTTTACCTTCTGATTTGCTGAATTCAACCACGTGTGATGTTTTGGGTTCGTCAGCATAGCGTGGGCGTGCATCCATCGCCGCACCGCCGGCTTCTTCGATAATCTCTTTTTCACGGGAAGTAATCAGCTGGAAGCTGTGTTTTATATCATCGATGGTTTGAGGTGTTAATGCGTGTCGGTGTCCCGGACGAGGTGAAGTGTCGCGCACCACTGAGGATAAAACCTGGCGTAATGTGGCTAGTATCTGGTGTTCTTTCGAATGGTATTCTGTACTCATAATGTGATGTTTTCGTTGTTGTGGAGGTAGCTGTATAATGCGGTAATTGTATTCAGGTGTATCCGGCTATTATTTATAGCAGTGTGTTCACCATTACTTCGTTACCATTTTAGTCTAACAAATCTGACAATAGATTGAGACAGGGTTAATTATGCCTTATTACGTATTTAAAATGACCACTCCTGAAGGGATGGCTTTGGTCAAAAATCTGGAGCTGGTTGGCGATTTTGAGTCTTTTCGTGATGCGAAAAACTTTGCCAAAGAACAACGTGCTGCACTCGATAAAGACGATACGAGTCTTATTAAGGTGATGTTTGCAGATAATCAGCTGCTTGCTGAAGAGCAGCTGATGGCCTATCGTGAAAAACCTGTAGTGATGGAACATGAAAAATAGCCTGACATGGAAGAGGACGAGTATAAGTCGACATATAGTGAGCTGGCATCTGTTCGTTGTGTTTTTGAAAAGGCATTGACCAATCATCATGCGAAATGCAGCCTGGCAAAACATTTTTGTCTGGCGGATCGCGAAGGTTATTCTTGTGAGAATGAGAGTTCTTCGGTTAAATGCGCTGAATTCCTGAAAATATTACGAAAAAACTCAACATTTGTTCTTAAGTTGCAGAGTATCGATGCTCCGTTGCCGCATAATAAGGAAGTTAGAGTGCAGGTCGGCGGTATTACCGGGCTAGCAAAGTCAATCGATAGTAAATTAATTGACAATAAAACAGAGAAGCGGGCGAATCAGCCTGCAGTAAATGATATAAATGGTGTTTTGCAAACAGCGATTGAAAAATACGGTTCACTGGAAAATTTTCCTTATGGTGAAATCATTCAGTCAGTTAAGCAGTTTCAGGGTAGATCGCGCCGTCAACGTTAATCGAGGTAAACATGTTAAGTAATAATAGAATTGTACGAGCAGGTTCGACGGAAGAATATGTCGATATGATCAAACAGGCAATTGATGAGACATTTGATCTGCGCCAGGCCGTCGAGTTTGATGGAGAATTTATGACTGATGCACTGCCGCTGGTGGATGAGCTGGAAGCCATTTTAAAAGGCTTATATGAATCCATGAAAGATGGCAGCTATCAGTTTGCCACAGGCGACTTGCCGTATATGGCGCTGATGGAAAATTATCACCAGGAGATGGTGCCGTTCAGGTATCTGCTCAAACGCATAAATGAAACACACAACAAAGGTCTGGAATTAAAACAGACGAACTGAGTTACACACAGTTTATTCAATTTGCCTGTGGATAACTTTGTGGATTAAATTTCTGAGATTTCGACAGATACATTTTTGACTAAAAAAGCTGAATACTTGTAATCGTGACCTTTGCTTGATAATTATATATAAATCAAACTCTTGTTGAGATTATGTGAAGTTATTTTTTAGAAGTTGTTGACTAACTAACTGTTTAATTTTTGTGTTACTACATCTTGTGCCTTGTGTATAACTCAAGCACAAGTGGGTTTTAGAGACACTCTGATTGCGTAAGTTGAAGCAATGCTGATGCGCAGGTTTTATTTAATAGCGTTGCAGGCCTCCTCTTTAGAAACGGCGCTATATGGTGTATCTCGAATTTTATCGTGAACATGCATACGGTATTTCACAAAATCTGCAGATTTATCAAAATGTAAAAAGGGGTTGCCCTGACATTGGCTTTCCATGGTCGATGTCGGTGATTGCGGTGCGTAGTTATGGCCCGGGTGCAGCACGGTGGCTGAAGGCAGTTCGGATTTCATCTTTTTTAAGGTCTGAAACATTTCTTCGGGGTCGCCACCAGCAAGATCGCAACGACCGCAACCAAAGACAAACAGTGTGTCACCGGCTATCAGGTCATCACCGATGTGATAACAGGCGGATCCTGGCGTGTGTCCGGGAGTGTGCAGGATGTTGATCTGGCTGTCGCCAAGGTTTAGTACGTCGCCACCGTGATGCAAAACCGGTTTGCTGTTTGTTGCCTGATTTTGCGCCTGGCCCCAGAATTTTGCCTCTGGTTTTAGCAGGTGTATCTTTGCATCGCTGTGTTCCAGTGTTTGCTGTAAGCCGTTTATGTGGTCATGGTGGCTGTGGGTCAGCAGGATATCTGTGATTTGAATGCCTTTTGAATCGGCATATTTAAGTACTTCTTCGACTTCCCAGGCGGGGTCAACGATGGCTGCTGTGTTACTCGCGTGATCATGTATCAGGTATACAAAGTTCTCCATAGGGCCGAGCTCTTTGCTATATACGCTATAAGGTTTCACTGTCTGTTGCATGTGTGATCTCCTGCTTGCTATTTTCACTTTGAATCAATGCTGAAAACATGTTTATAATCTCAGCTCTATTAAGCGATTATACCCATTCGTGTTTTGAGAGTGTAAAGAGAAAGTGCAAGCATCAGTCGTAGATCATGACAAATTATTGCTGTCTCGTGTGCAATTATTCAGGAATGTCGACCTGGAAAATCAGGCGCTGCTCGATCTGGTCTCTCAATGTGAATACCGCCAGTTAGATGCTGGCGATATTATCTTATCTACCGAAGCAGAAAATCATTACTTGTTTATCCTGTTAAAAGGCCGTTTGGCAATTCAGCTGAACTCGCATGATGACGCCCCCCTGGCGATGGTAGTGCCTGGCGAGTGTGTCGGTGAGATGTCCATTATTGACAGCCGCGCACCTTCTGCACAGGTAAGTGCCTCTGAGGATACTGAGGTACTGGTCATCGAACAGGATGTCCTCTGGCGCATGGTTAGCGTATCTCACGAAATAGCTCGAAACCTGCTGTACATTATGGCTGAACGCGTGCGTTACAGTAACATGATAATAGCGGACAGCCTTGAGATGCAGCGCAAGTACCAGCGATTCGCTTCGATTGATGCATTAACCGGCTTGCACAATCGTGGCTGGCTGGATGATGCTTTCGATCGTGAAATACAACGCAGTGAGCGAGATCAGTTACCGTTGGCTTTGCTTATGATCGACGTCGATGATTTCAAAAACTATAATGATGAGTATGGTCATCTCGCTGGTGACCAGGTGCTGATATCGGTCGCTAATGCTATCCGCAGTCCGTTACGACCGAACGACCTGGTCGCGCGTTTTGGCGGTGAAGAATTTGCAGTATTGCTGCCGGAGACTACGCTGAGTAATGCGCAGCTTATTGCAGAACGTTTACGTGAGTATGTAAGCAATGCCGCCCCCGGGACGCTGGATAATAAAGAATTGCCCGCGGTCACTATCTCACTAGGTATCGCGGAAAGGCAACCGGGGTATTCGCTTGATATGATGATTGCTGCTGCAGATGTGGCGATGTATCACGCTAAGTACAATGGGAAAAATCGTGTTGAAGTTGCTGCCGATGTATCAGTCGATAAATAAATTATACTGCCACTGCCATCATTCTAATGGTGTCTGACTAATGGCGTCTGATAAAAACTCCCCGCCAGAAAGACAATCAAGCGTGCAATCAGGCATACAAACAGAAACGCGACCGCTAATAGGTGTCGGTGTATTAGTGTGGCGTGAAAAAAAATTATTGCTGGGTGAGCGAATTACAGAAAATCAAAGCAACTGCTGGCAGTTTCCGGGTGGGTGTCTGGAGAGCGGTGAGTCTGTCATCGAGTGTGCTCAGCGAGAGGTACTGGAAGAAACTTCTTTAAGGGTCAAAGGGCTACGACATTTTGGTTTTACCGATAAGGTTTTTGATGCAGGCAAGCATGAATACATAACGCTGCTGGTCTCATGTGAATATTCCTTGGGTGAAGCAGAAGCGCTTGAAGCAGATAAATGCGTAGGCTGGCAATGGTTTGACTATAAGGAACTGCCGACGCCGTTGTTTGAACCGATTACTAACTTTATCTCACAGGCGGCGGTTGCTCAAAAAAACACCTCGGCGCAGTGTGATCTGTATGCGTTGCACTGTGCATCAATGGTGCTACCTGATGCTTCATCAGGTGAGCATAAATAAAATCTGCAAGCCTGATATTAACTTTTTACTGCCAGCAAGAAATTACTCGGCTGATTTAATAAAAAATAAACTCCCGTGAACCTGTATTTTTTATGGCTTTGGGCTAATAATAAGGGGTATCACAGCTAACTTTTGTGAATTGTACCAGCAATTAAATTAATAGAGATAGCCTTAAAAAAACTATAAAGAATGTGAAATGGCTCAACTAAATGGATAATGCAAATAAAACAGGCATGTCTGAACTTTGGAGCAGTTCAGCAGTTTATGGTGAAAGTGCTGCCTGGCTTGAGTCAATGTATGAGATCTACTTATCTACCCCGGATAAGCTGGAAGCAAAATGGCGTCAATATTTTGATGGCATTCCTGCCAGGCCAAATGGCCGTGCTGTCAGTGAGCATAAACTTGTTACTCCAGACCGTGAAATTTCACCTCGAGAAATGCATGATTACTTTGTAAGTTATGCACAGCAAAAACATGCGCGCGGCTTTGAAGCGCAGAGCGGTTTTGATCATGAGAAAAAACAGGTGCAGGTATTGCAGCTTATTAACGCCTACCGTTTCCGTGGTCACCAGGTGGCAAACATAAATCCTCTGGGCGGGCGGCGTGAAAACGACATCGCTGAACTGACGTTAGACTATCATGAGCTGTCAGACAATGACCTTGATATGCTGTTCGAAACCGGTTCACTGGCTGCTGCTGAAAGTTTACCATTAAGAGAAATACATCGGATTATTCAGCAGACCTATTGCGGTACCGTCGGTACTGAGTACATGCACATAATGGAGACTGACGAAAAACGCTGGCTCCAGCAACGCCTTGAAACCGCACGCGGTCAGGCGAATCTGAACGAGATTGAAAAGATTAATATTCTTCAGCAGTTAACAGACGCTGAAGGCCTTGAACGTTACCTGCATTCAAAGTATGTCGGGCAAAAACGTTTTTCACTGGAAGGCGGTGAGTCTTTAATCCCATTGCTTGATGAGCTGGTGCAATTTGCCGGTAGTCAAAAAGTAAAAGAAGTTGTTATCGGTATGGCGCATAGAGGACGTCTTAATGTGCTGGTAAATATTCTTGGTAAACCGCCGCATGAACTGTTCAGTGAATTCGAGGGAACAAAAGAAGTCAATGAACTCACCGGTGATGTTAAATACCACCTGGGTTTTGCTTCAGATATGGATACCCCCGGCGGACCGGTGCATCTGGCGCTGGCATTTAATCCGTCACATCTGGAAATCGTTGCGCCGGTGGTCGAAGGCTCGGTTCGCGCCCGGCAATGGCACCGCGGTGACCGAGAAGGTAATGAAGTTATCCCTGTGCAGATTCACGGTGACGCTGCATTCTCAGGGCAGGGCGTTGTCATGGAAACGTTGCAGATGTCACAGTCACGCGGTTATCTAACACATGGCACGATACATATCATCATCAATAATCAGATCGGTTTTACCACCAGTGCGCAGCAGGATGCACGCTCAACCTATTACTGTACTGATATTGCAAAGATGGTCGGCGCGCCCATATTTCATGTCAACGCCGATGACCCGGAAGCCGTCACCATGGTTACGCGTACCGCACTGGAATTTCGCAATAAATTTAAAAAGGATGTGGTTATCGATATGGTATGTTATCGCCGTCATGGTCATAACGAGGCAGATGAGCCGTCCGCAACTCAGCCGATGATGTATAAAAAGATCAGGGCGCTTGGCAGTACCAGGGAAATTTACGAACAAAAAATAATTGAAGATAATGTATTAACGAAGGAACAGTGTGACACCATGGCGCATAGCGTGCGCAGGATTTTAGAATCGGGTAAGTGTGTCGTGCCGCACAAGCTGCCAGAGCATCTGGCCGATCAATCGACGCATGTTGACTGGACGGGATATCTCAGCGATTCTATATTGCAGGATGTCGATACCAGCGTGCCGTTAGCCCGGATCCGTGAAGTGGCTGAAGTGTTTGAGCGAATTCCGGAAAACTTTCAGCTGCAGCCGCGTGTTGAAAAAATAGTTGCTGACCGTCTTAAGATGACAGCCGGTGGATTATCAATCGACTGGGGTTATGCTGAACTGATGGCCTATGGCACATTGTTAAAAGATAATTTTTCGGTCAGGTTGTCAGGTCAGGACAGTGGCCGCGGAACATTTTTTCATCGCCATGCGGTTTTACATAATCAGCTGGACGGCTCTTCGTATACCCCGTTGAGAGAGCTCGGTGATAAAGATAGCAACTTCCGGGTATTTGATTCACTGTTGTCAGAATTAGCGGTATTGGGTTTTGAATACGGTTTTTCAACCACAGAGCCGGAAACGCTGGTTTTATGGGAAGCGCAGTTTGGCGATTTTGCCAATGGCGCGCAGATCGTTATCGATCAGTTTATTTCGGCGGGTGAACATAAGTGGGGGCGTGCCAGCGGTCTGGTCATGTTATTGCCGCATGGTTTTGAAGGTCAGGGTGCAGAACATTCTTCCGCCCGGCTGGAAAGGTTTTTGCAGTTATGTTCGGTACATAATATGCAGGTATGTGTACCAACAACACCGGCACAAATGTTTCACTTATTAAGAAGACAGATGGTGCGCAATTGTCGGAAACCATTAATCATCATGACGCCAAAAAGTTTACTTAGAAATAAGCTGTGCGTTAGTACACTGGAAGATTTAACACAGGGTAAATTTAACTGGGTATTAGCTGAAGTTGATGAACAGGCTGCAGAGCAGATCAAACGTGTCGTCATCTGCAGCGGAAAAATTTATTACGAATTATTAGAAGCGAGGCGTGTCAATAGAATTCATGATATCGCCATATTACGTATCGAACAGCTTTACCCTTTCCCGGGCGAACAGCTTGATGCGCTGTTAGCGCAATACGTTAATACCAATGAAGTTATATGGTGTCAGGAAGAGCCTAAAAATCAGGGCGGCTGGGATTTTTGTAAGGTACGTATCCCGGCGTTTATTAATGAGCGTTGGCAGCTGGGATATGCAGGTAGAGAGCCTTCATCTGCACCTGCGGTTGGTTCGGCAAAATTACATGCCAAACAGCAGCAGGAAATAATCAGAGCCGCTCTCGACATAAATGAGTCATAACGGAAGAGAAATGAGTACAAAAAATGAGCACAGAAATTAAAGTCCCTGAGCTGCCAGAATCTGTTGCCGATGCAGTGGTGGCTAGCTGGTATAAACAGGTTGGTGATGTGATAAATATGGATGAAGTATTGCTTGATCTTGAAACTGACAAAGTAATTCTTGAAGTGCCGGCGGTTAAACAGGGCGTAGTCAAAGAAATATTATTTTCTGTCGGTGATACAGTAACTGCCGGTCAGTTGCTGGCAGTGATAGATGAGTCTGCGGCAATAGACGATGCAGCAATAGTGGATGCTGGACAAAAGAAGAAAACTGATGGTGCTGGGACTATAGCTGCTAGGACTATGGCTGATGTAGCCATGAGTCCGTCAGTGAGAAAATTGATTGCAGAAAATTCAATCGATGAAACAAAGCTGACCGGCAGCGGAAAAAATGGCCGAATATTAAAGCAGGATGTTGAGAAGTTTTTAGCGGAACAGGTTGCTGCAGGTAGCCATGCAGCTGCAAGCCATGCTGCTTCAAACGAAGCTGTTGTAAATGAGGCTAAAACGGTTAAACACGACGCCCCTCCCGCAACAGAGATAAAATCACCGGTCTCAGGTGAGCGACTGGAGCGCCGTGTGCCGATGACAAGGTTGCGTGCACGCATCGCTGAACGCATGTTGCAGTCGCAACAGCAGGCCGCCATCCTCACCACTTTTAATGAAGTGAACATGAAACCCGTGATGGAACTGCGTTCACGTTATAAAGAGGCTTTCGAGAAAACATTTGGCGTGCGTTTGGGTTTCATGTCTCTATTCGTGCAGGCCAGCGTTGAAGCCTTAAAACGTTTTCCGGAAATCAACGCGTCTATCGACGGCAATGATATCGTCTACCACGGTTATTATGATATTGGTGTAGCCGTGTCCGGACCGAATGGACTGGTGGTGCCTATAATACGTGACGCCGACATTCAGAGTATTGCGGATATAGAACAATCCATTATCCACTATGCAGATAAAGCCAGAGAAAATAGACTGGCGATAGAAGACATCACCGGCGGGACCTTTACTATTTCTAATGGTGGTGTATTCGGTTCGATGTTATCGACTCCTATTCTTAATCCACCGCAAAGCGCCATCCTGGGCATGCATAACATAACAGATAGAGCGATGGTGGTTGACGGTGAAGTGCAGGTTTTGCCGATGATGTATCTAGCCTTATCTTACGATCATCGTCTGGTCGATGGTAAAAGTGCGGTGCAGTTTCTAGTGACGATAAAGCAGCTGCTGGAAGATCCGTCACGCATGTTGTTAGGAGTGTAATGATGTCATCAGTCAAGTTGTCAGAATGGGATGTCGTAGTGATTGGTGCCGGTCCAGCCGGTTATGTTGCAGCGATTCGCTGTGCGCAGCTAGGATTAAAAACGGTCTGTGTTGATGAATGGATAGATCATAATGGTGATGGGTCTTTGGGTGGTACCTGTCTGAATGTGGGTTGTATCCCCTCAAAAGCATTGCTTGAGTCCTCTCACCTATATCAGCAGGCGAACTCTGAGTTTGAACAGCATGGTATTTCAGCATCGTCATTAGATATAAATATTGAAACCATGCAGGCACGAAAAAATCAGGTGGTGGCTGACCTGACACAGGGTATACAGACCCTGTTTAAAGCAAATAAAGTGGCACTGTTTCATGGCCGAGCAAAAATTACAGCGGTAGATACTATTGAGGTTTCCAGCCGAGTAACACGTAAAAAAACAGATAAATTAAAAACAAAAACTATTATTATTGCTACCGGCTCATCGCCTGTTCGTCTACAGCAGGCACAACTCAAAAATGGATATATTATTGATTCGGCAGGTGCGTTGGAATTAACCAGCGTACCTGAGCGCTTAGGAATCATTGGTGCAGGCGCTATCGGTCTGGAGCTGGGAAGCGTCTGGTCACGTTTGGGTTCGCAGGTGGTTTTATTAGAAGCCATGCATGATTTTCTGCCGATGGCTGATAGTAAGCTGGCTAATCTGGCAAAACGCAGCTTAAAAAAACAATCACTGGATATCCGTCTTGACACTAGAGTGGTTACAGCAAAGGTAAAGAATAAAAAAGTAGAGGTAGTGTACGAAGGTGGCTCTAATACAAAAGCAGAAGGCCAACAAAAAGAGATTTTTGACAAGCTGATCGTTGCAGTAGGCCGTAAGCCAAACAGTGATCGCATATTCGGTGAAGAACTGGGTATCGAAAAGGATGAGCGGCGTTTTATCCTGGTTGATGATCAGTGTCAGACCAGCGTGCCAAATATCTATGCTATTGGTGATGTGGTGCCTGGCCCGATGCTGGCGCATAAAGGTTCGGAACAAGGCGTCATGGTGGCGGAACATATTGCCGGTAATCATGCGGAAGTTAATTACGATCTAATTCCGTCAGTCATATATACGCATCCTGAGATTGCCTGGGCGGGTAAAACCGAAGATGAATGTAAAGCAGCCGGCATAAAAATTAAAACCGGCAGTTTTCCAATGTTGGCCAGTGGCCGCGCCCGCGCTATGAATGAGACAGAAGGTCTGGTGAAAATCATTACTGATGCAGAAACGGACCGGGTATTAGGTGTGCATATTTTTTCAGCGCAGGCATCAGAGCTTATCGCGCAGGCAGTATTGATGATGGAGATGCAGGCAACAGCAGAAGATATCGCGTTAACCATGTTTGCGCATCCGACCTTATCTGAAGCCATGCATGAAGCGGCGTTATCGGTTCATGGCCGGGCTATTCATATTAAAAACTAAAATATTTCACCACAGAGGCACAGAGGACACAGAGAAAAATTTAATTATTGTTGAGAGCGCCAGAGGCGCTCCAACAATAAATAACCTCCGTGTTCTCTGTGCCTCGATAATTGCTCCTCGGTAATTGCTCCTGCATTACTCTACTATCGTCCATCCATGGACATATGCGTTATTCTACTTACGGGCGTCCTGCCCTAATCTGTTGTAAAAACCTTTAATTTCTTTTTGTTATTGTGATTTAATACGCAATAGAAATAATCATCCAATTACAGAGATATAAATGAATTTACACGAATATCAGGCCAAGCAGGTATTTGCGCAATTTGCTATGCCGGTGCCAAATAATGAGGTTGTAGAAGCTGAGGATCAGGTCTCTGCTGCACTGGCAAAACTTGCGGGTGAGCGATGGGTGGTAAAAGCACAGGTACATGCCGGCGGTCGCGGTAAGGCCGGAGGCGTAAAACTGCTTGATTCAGTGGAAGATGTAAAGCAGGCCGTGGCTGATATGCTGGGTACAAACCTGGTCACCTATCAGACCAGTGCACAGGGTCAGCCGATCAACCAGGTGCTAATCGAAGAGATCAGTGATATCAAACGTGAGCTCTATCTAGGTGCTGTTATCGACCGGTCTTCACAGCGTGTTGTCATCATGGCGTCAACAGAAGGCGGCATGGAAATCGAAAAAGTCGCTGCTGAAACGCCGGAAAAAATTCTAAAAACAAGCATTAACCCGCTTACTGGGTTGCAACCATATCAATCGCGTGAACTGGCTTTTGGCCTGGGTCTGGAAGGTGACCAGATAAAACAGTTTGCACGTTTATTAGACGGTTTCGCAAAAATGTTTGTAGAGAAAGATTTAAGCCTGGTCGAAATTAACCCTTTGGTTGTAACAGAAGAAGGTCAGTTGATCTGTCTGGATGGAAAAATAAACATCGATGATAATGCCTTATATCGCCAGAAAGAAATATTTTCGATGCGTGATGAAACGCAGGAAGATGAACGCGAGAACCGTGCTAAAGAATGGGATTTGAATTATATCTCACTCGATGGTGATATAGGCTGCATGGTAAATGGTGCAGGCCTCGCGATGGCAACCATGGATCTGATAAAACTATGTGGTGGCGAGCCGGCCAACTTTTTAGATGTTGGCGGCGGCGCGACCAAAGAGCGTGTCAGCGAAGCGTTTAAAATTATTTTATCGGACAGTAATGTAAAAGGCATACTGGTTAATATTTTTGGCGGCATCGTACGTTGCGATCTGATTGCTGAAGGCATTATCGGTGCGGTCGAAGAAGTACATGTTGATGTGCCGGTAGTGGTTCGTTTAGAAGGTAATAATGCAGAGCGTGGCAGTCGGCTGCTTTCTGAAAGCGATGTTAATATCATTGCGGCTAATGATCTTACCGATGCAGCAGAAAAAATCGTAGCAGAAGTTAATAAGCAGAAGTAAGTAGCCGTATTAATTAGCAATATTAATTTACAATAATAATTTAAAACAGCAAGTACATAATTTTGTCATCCTGAACGAATGTGAAGGATCTTGTGCACTAAAACCATTAGATTTCTCCCGCTGGTCGAAATGACAGTAGACATTAAATGGCAGGGAAATAGAAATTAACATAATAATGTGAAAAGAAATGAGCGTATTAATAAATAAAGATACAAAAGTTGTCTGTCAGGGGTTTACCGGCAAACAGGGTACCTTCCATTCCGAGCAGGCGATTGCTTACGGCACGAATATGGTCGGTGGTGTGACGCCGGGTAAAGGTGGCCAGACACATCTGGATTTACCGGTATTTAATACCGTCAAAGAATCAGTCGCCGAAGCAGGTGCCAATGCAAGTGTTATCTATGTGCCCGCAGCTTTTTGTAAAGATTCGATATTAGAAGCAATCGACGCAGGCATAGAATTGATCGTATGTATTACCGAAGGTATTCCAA
>Ga0316189_10001583_pt1 | contig 22577 bp, 38 predicted proteins | sample LowCovwburrow_MG_FD_204930 | JGI IMG/M metagenome (GOLD analysis project Ga0316189, IMG submission 204930) | Coastal sediment microbial communities from Maine, United States - Lowes Cove worm burrow | ecosystem: Environmental > Aquatic > Marine > Coastal > Sediment | place: USA: Maine... | reverse complement strand
ATTTGGAAAAGTCATCCGATGACTCGCCGGGAACGTTCAGCATCGACCAGTTGCGCGTCCGTATCGCAAACGAGTAAATGAGCGGTTTCGAAACCGACATAACGGACATGGTGGACGACTTGCTCGCAGTGGCGGGCGAGTCGTTCACGTATTCGCGCGGGTCGCTCACTACGTCCGGCGTGAATATGCGGAAGTCGACGCGGCCACCAATGGCGGTCGAAATGGCGGACGGCACAACGGTTGAGGTTCGGCCATACGACTTCATCCTGCGGACCTCGGCGCTTCCATACGGCGCGCCAAAGGCCGGCGACATTATCCGCGACGGTACGTACACCTACGAAGTTCAGCCAACAACGCACGACAAAGTATCGTTAGAACTCGGCACGGGAATGACGCGAATACATTCCCAGCGGATCAACTCATGACGGCGACCATCGCACCAGAAATCGAAGCACTCACGGCGATCGTGGACCGGATCAACGCCGGGACCACGTACACGTTGCCACGTGACGCCGAATACCTGAACTTCCTGCTCGACCCGCTGGAAGACGTCAACGAACTGCGCGTCGACGTTGTCCATGAAGGGGGCGAAGACCTCAGCGAAACGTTGGCGGTTGAAGACCCGACGACGCATATTATCCGCGTGTGGGTACGGAAGCGGATAGACCGCGACCGGAGGGACGATATCGCCGCCATGTTGCTGACCAGTCGGCTGATCTTTCAACAGGTCAACACGATGCGTACCGACACGGACCGCGTCCAGGTCTGGGAATCGGAGATGCTTAACAAAACGAATCCCGTGAAGGCCACACTGCGCGATCACGGGTTGTTCATCGGCTTCATGCTGTTCCGTGTGGAGGTACGACCCTCCTGATGGTTACACAGCGCCAGGTCAAGATAATTGGATTGCCTCAACTCGAAAAGACGTTGGAAGGCATGGCGTCGAAGGCGGCTGACAAAGTGTCCGTATCGGCGCTTGGTGGCGGATTGGCGGTTCTGCGCACCGAGATCAGGAAAGAAGCGCCACAGGGCGAATCCGGCGGCGTGAAGAAGGAAATCGGCGCGCGGTTCATAAAGGCTAAAGGAAAACTACAGAAGGTCAGCGCGAAAGCTGGTGTCGGCGTCGGGAAACGAAAGCGGACGGACGACCGGAAGAAGGGAAGCAAGAAGACGTACAAAGAGGCGGTCGGTCCACACGGACACCTGGTGGCGCTGGGAACCGACGACCGGTTCCGCGAGAAGATCGGCGGCCGGTTCGCTTACATCACGAACGCAACACTCGAACAACTTCACACTGGGCGAATGGACCCCAACGCTTTTGTGGAGCGCGGGAAGACGAAGGCGCAACCGAAGATTCTTCCGGCGATGCTGAAGAGGGCCAAAAAGGCACTCACACGTGAAGCGGTCAAAATGGCGCGCGCGTACCCTGGTCGACGAACCTCAACAATGCGATAGGTTAAACAATGACAACTGTACTCTCGGACATTGCCTGCGGTATCAACCTGGCGGCCACACTATCGAAGACGTCTCAGGGCGCGACGGCTTCGGCGCGTCTGGACGAACTGACCGTCGCTCTGTCGTTGTCCACGGGCACAATCGCGGACTCGGCGGACATTTACTATCAACAGACTGACACGGCGTTGCTGAGTGCGGCAAATGACGATCTGGATATGTACGACCTGGCGTCGTTCGCGGCCGCGGTCGACTTCTTCGGCGCCGCCATCGTCAATGTGGAGATAGTCGCGCTCGCGATTCGGAACCAGGCATCGTCGTCCGGCGACCTGGTGTTCGGCGGTGAAGGTTCGGCGGCGGCCTGGAACTCACTCTTCAGCGCGTCCGACACGTCAACTATGACCCTGACGCCCGGCGGCATCTTCCTGATCGCACTACCAGAGAACCCTGCGCTCACTGTCGCAGATACGAGCAACCATCTTTTGAGAATCAACGCGAGTGGCGGCAACATCACTTACGACCTCGCCTTCCTCGGCCGTTCTGCTTAATCTTCCAACTTAAACCGGCCTGTGTCGCCCCCGAAACGGAGAATCTAAAATGGCGAATAAAGTCCAAAGCAAAGGGACGTCACTGCTGATGTCCATCCTCGCGGTCTACACCGCGGTGCCGAACCTGAAGTCCCTGAGCGTAACCGGTGAAAAGTCCACCACGTTCGACTCGACGGTGCTTGATGGCGTCGTTCACATGACGCGAGACCCGACGGGCTACACAAGCGCGCCGGATATTTCCGCCGACGTGTTCTATGATCCGGACGACGCGGTACACACCGCGTTTATTGCGTTACTGTCTGCGCCGGTTGCCACGAACTTCAAGGTAACCTACGCTGACACCACACCGCACAGTGATATCTACAGCGGAACCGGGTTCGGGTTCGACAAAACTGCGTCACCCGGCGACGGATTGTCCGGAACCATGAGTATTGAAACCAGCGGTACACCTACGTGATCCCGTTGACTGAACCGGCGCGCGCCGCACTCGTTTAACCTTAGAAGAAACTGAAAACCATGAAAGCTCGCCTGGTCCTGGAACAGTACGCCGACGTGTCGAAACTGAACGCCGAACAGCGGAAGGTTGTGACGTTCCGTCCTGACAGAATGAACGCGGGCAAAACGGTTTGCGTGTTCCCGGAGGGCGCGGTGTTCGAAGGCGAACAGGCGCTGTTTCTGTGCAAGACAGGACAGGCCGAGCCGGTTGACGACGAGTGTATGAAGGCGACGAAGATGACGCCCGGTCAGCGCGCGGCGATTCAGGAAAACTACAAAATGGATTCCCTGGGCATCAACGACAAAGCTGACCGGGAACTGTACCGCGCCGGTGTCATTCTGGGCTACCACCCGAAGGACAAAACGTACATTCACGGGCCGAACTGGAATGCGTACCAACTGGCGCAGGAGGCGGCGGACGATATCTTCGGGGAAGACGACGGGCTTGACGACGACCCCGCGACTGACGACGATGCCATCGACGCGCCGCCGGTGGAACTCCCGGAGGAACCTGACAACGCACTCTAATTGACAGACGGACAAATGGCAGAAAAGCTGACAGCGGAACAGATCATTTCGAAACGAAACTATTGGCCCGTCAACATCGGCGGCGACGTTGTTCACATTCGCGGGTTGCTGCCACGTGAACAAAAAACGTCGAAGACAATGGAGGAAACGCACCCGGATGAAGCATACGGGTATCTGATCGGAAAGTCCCTGGTCCGCGATAACGGCGAACGTGTCTTCATGCAGGAAACAAATGAAGACGACCTGGACTTCGCGCGCCGAGTCAACGAACTGGAAATCCCCTACGACACGCGCTCGGTGCTGACCATCGCGATAATCAGTCTGTCCAACGGCCCGACGAAAGAACAGATAGCTGCGCTAAAAAAAAGATCGTCAACTCCGACGACGCAATAACGTCCGCCGCTCTGGCGCGCTCGGTCGCGCGTCTCGACTGGTGGAATATCAGAGGGGAATACAACGCCTGGGAATGGGCCGCGATTAAACTTATGTACGAAGTTTCGCCCGATGGCGAACGACGCGCGGATCTTCGGTCTGCTTATCACTTCACTCAATTGATATACTCGAACCGCCCAGAATCGAACCAGGAAGACTTCACAAACACTCTACAGAACCTCGCGAGTTATCTGCCGTGCGACCAGCCGGTGGAGGAAACCGCCGACCTTGACGCTCTCGCGCGCATGAAACGGGAAAAGCAGAATGGCCGGAATCGGTGAGCTAATCGCAACACTCGGTGTTGACAATGCACCGTGGAAAAAAGGCCTGAAAGGCGCGAATACTTCACTGGGTGGATTCGCTTCGAAGGCAAAAAAACAACTCGGCGCGGTAGCAATTGCTATGGGTGCCGCTTTCGGCGCCAAAGCTACCATTTCTGCCGCCCGTGAACAGGCCGCCGCTGGTAACAAACTCCGCGCCGTACTCGCCGCGACAGGTAACGCCGCCGGTATGTCCGCCGAAGAGATGGAGAACTACGCCGCCGAACTGCAACAGGTGACCAACTACGGCGACGAGGCGACGATCAGTTCGATGGCGGTCCTGTCGACCTTCACCCAGATCAAAGGCGACGTATTCAAGGACGCCATCAAGAGCGCGCAGGATATGTCCGCCGCACTCGGTACACCGATGCAGGGCGCGATAATCCAGATCGGGAAAGCACTGAATGATCCGATCCGCGGTATGAGCGCGCTGGCTGAGACCGGCATCATGTTCACCGACTCTCAACGCGCGCAGATCACGAACCTTCAAAAGTCCGGCGACATGATGGGCGCGCAGAGCGTCATCCTGGCGGAACTTCAAGGCGAATTTGGCGGGGTGGCTGAGTCAATGGCGAACCCTATGTCGCAGGCCATGAACGCGATCGGCGACGTCGCGGAAGCTGTTGGGTTCCTTCTGTTGCCGATGATCAACGTCGTCGCGGAAGCTATCATCGACCTCGGCGAAGGAGCGACGCAGTACACTGACGACTTTAAGGCGGTCGGCGAGTCTCTCGGCAACGCACTCGAATCCGCCATGCCGACGATCAAGGAAATGTTCAACGTCCTGGTAGACGGCGTGAAGACGCTGAAAATCATGCACGACTGGATTGGCGCGCCGTTTTCGAGCGGGCCTGCGGAAGCTATCGACGAACAAACGAAAGCGTTCCAGTCGGCGACACAGGCCGCGGGTCTCCACGCCAGCGCCATAAAAGTGTCTACGGACGAACTCAAGAAGATGGAAACCGCTTCAACGTCGCTGACGAAGATCATGGACGGGTGGAAGACGCCGGTCGGCCAACTGAACACGAAACTCGCGGAGTTCCGCCAGACGCTGGAAGACACCGGGAACACGCACCTTGACATTGAGTCACTGTCGAAGGAGTTCATCCGCGCCGAGTCCGGTTTCACGCAATCCCTGCGTGACACGAACGACGAATTGCGTATTCTGCGCGGTGAAGCGACGAAAACGACGATTGAACTGGAGCGGATGAAGGAAATGGGCGTGTCTGATCAGGACCTCGGCCATTTGGCGAACCGTATCGGGGAACAACAGGCGCTTGAAGAGAAGAAGAAAGCGGAGGAAGCCAAAAAGAAATCCGTCGCGGATCAGATCAAGAAAAACGCCGACCTGCTGAAAGCGAAGACGGAGCAAATGAAGTCAGAAGCGGAAGCTGTTATGGCGACCATCCGCTCGCCGGAGGAAAAGATCAAGAAGGAAGCGGAGCGGCTGAAGAAACTGGTTCAGGGCGGGTTCCTCGACTTCAAAGACGGGAAAGAAGCGCTGGAGAAGTTCACGAAGGATACGAAGGACGCCGAAAGTGGCGGCGACAAAGAACAGGGATTCGCTGGCGTCGTGCAGCAAGGGACCGCGGAGGCTTTTTCGGCAACCGTGAAGGCGATGACCGGTGGCGGCGCGGAACTGAAGGAAGCCAAAGAGCAGACGAAGGCAATCAAGGATCTTCCGAAACACCTAGCGCGCCAGTTGGCGCGTAACCAGAAACTCGCGGGACGGGAAGTACAACCGGTATGACAGCAACAGTAAAGGACGAAATCGCCGGCGCGCGGACCGCGAAGAACACACGTGGCACGCGATCATACACACGGGCGTGGCGTGTTATCTCCGACGCGCAGGCGGACGATGCGTACACTGTCGGAAGCGCCGCGGGTCTGCCTTCCATCGGAACGACGCACCCGTCGGACGCCGCGGCGTACTGCTTCGACCTCGACGTGCAGAATGATGAACCGTGGACGGGGTGGACTGTCACCGCCAGTTACAGCGACGAACGGACCATCGACGCAGCGGACCCAACGAACGACGAAGTCCTGATTGACTGGTCGAGCGAGATATATCAGGAGGTTGTATATTTCGACACAAGCGGCAACGCCGTCCTGAACTCGGCGGGCGATTACTTTGTCGATCCGGTGCCGACCAGAGACGCCACGCACTTAGTGGCGCGTATTCGGGCGAACGTTTCTTCGGTCCCTTCCTACATCCTGTCGCTTCAGAACACTCTGAACAATGGCGCCGTGACGATAGGCGGCCTGGCGGTTGCTACTGGTCTGGCGCGCGTGTGTCGTTTTCAGATCGGATCGCGCCAACTTCGTAACGCGGTCACGTTCTATCCGTTTTCGTTTGAGGTTCACATTCACGCGGACGGCTGGGTGCTTCAACCGCTGGACTGTGGATTCCGCAAACTTGTGTCCGGTTCGCTCGAACAGATCAAGGACGGTAATGGCGACGAAGTCACGCAACCGGCGCTGTTGGATGGTTCTGGCGGCGTGTTGGCGAGTCCCGGCCCAGCGACCGCGGTGTTCGGTTCCTTCAACATCTATCCGTCGGCGGACTTAACAACGATGCCAGGGATATCGTAAGCATGGACGAAGTCACACTGTCAGAGGCTTTCGCCAAACAGGCCGAGCGCGCGGTCGAAGCTAACGAACGTCGTCGGCGTGTCGGCGTCGGTCGGTTCGCGAGGTGGCACAAGAAAGGCGGCGGGGGTTCGGGTTCAGAACACATGCTGTTCGATATCACCGCCGTGGACTGCGTCGGTGGGACCGTATCCACTGAGGACGCTTCAATCCTGCGCTTCACCGGGACAGGAACGCCGTCCGGCGCGGACGCTTACACTGGCGTTTATGAGATCGAAGACGTGTTGGGCTTGATGGGGGGCTACACAGAGGCTCAGTTGCTGGCGGCGCGCGGTTACGCGATCCGCTGGTACACTTACCCCGGTTCCACGGCGCACTGGGAACTGTTGCTGCTGACGTGGACCGGAGGTTGTTGAAAATGCCGATAGGCAATCCGTTCAAAGTGTTGGGGCTTGGAACACGTAAGTTTCAGCGCGATAACGCGCCGCTCCAGTCGTGCGAAGAGATGCTGATTGAGGACTGTGAGTACGGGTCTCCGACAGACGCCTGCTGCAAGGTTGCGCCGTGTAAATTCTGCTTGATCTGGACGCCGGACGATGGCACTGAAGTGTACGGCACAGCGATATGGACCGGTTCAATCTGGACCGGAACGGCGGGCGGCATCGTCTGGACCGGCACTGTTGGCAAGGTCGATGGCGTTTGTACGTTTACCGTCACGCTCGCGGGTACTGAAGTCTGGTCCCTTGCGCTCTGCGGTTCCGGCGCAGCATCGCCCTGTGGTAGCCTCGACGGGTCGGTGGCATACGGAAGCGGGTACAGCGCGGGTACGTTCACGTGGAGAAAGAAGATCGTCCACGAACTGGCGCTTCGTGGTCCCGACGCTGAAACGAAGTGCGCGCGGCCGTTCTGTGGGACCTGTGACTGCACCTGTGACGAACTTTGCGTGACGATCAGCCGTGAAGGCGGTGACGAGTGTACCGGCGTCATCCCGCAAACCGGCACGTTCTGCGATGGACAACTGACAGCGCCGGAATGGTCCGGCGACGTTGCGTGTGTACCGTCCGGCGACACGGCATCGGTGACCGTCACACTCTCGCGCGACCAGTACACCGACGACTGCGTTCTGTCCGGTTCAGTCGGCGGCACAATCGACGGCCAGTCTGTGGATATGGCGCTCGATGACCTTACGGTCGGCAGTTGTGATTCACTCTACGGCGCGTGGAGCGTGTCGGCCGGTTCCTACAGTTACACCGTGACCGTTTCCTGTCTCCAGTGTGAAAGCTGTGAACCTGAAATATGTCTTGAGTGTTGCGACTCGGTGCCTCCCGCGCCTCCGGCGACACTGGTGGCGCGGATCAGTCTCGCCGCCGTCCACAACGAACCGGACGAACCACCGATTAACACTTCATGCTGGGAGAACCTCCAGTTCAATATCACGTTCGTGTACGACGTTGGCGACGACGTCAACCAGGCGTGTTCCAACCAGGGCAACACTCGGCGCGCGGACTGCATCGGGAACCTGTTAGATAACGAATTCAACGAAGAATGTTGTACTGGCGGACAGTGGATCGGTAGCGGCTCGAACTCCTGCGGGAAGATTTCAATTTGCTTCGTCCCGTGCGCAACCTCACTCTGCGGGACGCCGCCACCTGGTGAAACACTGTCACCGTGGCACGCCTTAATGTCCGTCGGTGATGCGTTCTGCGACGAAGAGGCACAATGCCTGATCTGTCACGACCCGATAGCGTTTTCCAAGTTCGGCTACAGGGCGTGCAGCAGTGCCCTGCTTGAGGTCGGTACTGGCTACGTTGACATTCAAGTTGACATTTCGGAGACGTAACAATGCATGAAACGACAGCGGCGCGACTCGCCGAGATGCATGAACGGCGTCGGAACCAGACCTTCACAAAAGTGCGGTCGGGGACGCCGCCGGCCACCGTCAATCTATTCAAGGCGCGGGTACGGACGCACAAGACCGGAACGTTTCTGGCGGCCACGATCACGTGGTTGACCGGCATCGAGGGCAGTACGTCGTGCGGTTGTAAGAACCTCGCGAAAGAAATGAACCAGAAAGGCCCGGACTGGTGCGAACAGAATCTTGAGTACCTGGTCGGCAAACTTATGGGAAAGCGCGACATGCTCGCCGAGGTGACCGGCGTCCCGGCGTCCGTTATGAACTCAGTGTTCGCGGACCGCTGGTTGAAGGTTGGCGCGCGACTTCTGTTGTGGAACGCGATTCGTAAGGACAGGGCAGAGACCGCGGCCCTACGCGCCAAGGTCAGCGACGTGGTCGCGTTACCGATGCGGCGCAGTGCCCTTCACGTGAACAGTCCGATCATTCCCCGGACGCCGATACCGTTTACGGCGCAACCTGTGACGACGCTCGTCTTCCATGTTTGGCCACATGGTGACGGGTGGCGACGTCACCTGGAAAAACTCGCGCCGATTGTTGACAGTTTCGACCGCAAGATTCTCGGGGTGGCATACGACCATACGACGGCGACCGTCGCGGAAGTTGTTGAGGCGTTTGGGTGCGACTGGGAAGTCGTCGAAGTTGAAAACAATCTCGACACGCGGACCGGACTGAGGGAAGTCGCGACCTATCAGAAAATCTTTCCGATGTTGCCCACCGGGGTCAACGACGTCACGTTCTGCGCTCACGCGAAAGGCGCGCAGAAACACACGGCGCGGTCGGAACCGGTCACGTGGTGGACGGACGCGATGTACGACACCATCCTGTACAACCGTTCCGGCGTGATAGATGCGATGGACAACGGCGCGGGTATCGTCGGCTCGTTCCGTAGGCACGGAAACCAACTGGGCGTCCGACACCGCTGGCACTACTCGGGAACTTTCTACGCCATCCGGAACCATATCGCTTTCAACAGCGGCGTTCCGGCGTTTCAGCAAAGATGGTGGGGCACGGAATCGTGGCCGGGCGATCACTTCCCGCTGGAGTCCAGCCACTGTATTTTCGCGGACAACTCTGGTGACCTATACTCAGTGGCGCAACAACCGCGTCTGGAACTGGAACAATGGAAGGCCGAACGATGACCGACGACGAGCGGAACGCGCGGACACAACACACGACCGCGCTGATATCGATGGCCCGTCGAATCATTGAACACCGCGCCGGTCGCGGCTACTGGGGCACGGACAGCAACAATCTCTACGTCTCACTTCTCAAAACTGAATTGGAAAACCACTGTGGCGCTACATCTGACAGAGTCTGACGCGTTGTTTGTTCACACGCCGAAGTGCGGTGGACACTTCGTTGAGTCCGTACTGAAGCACTTTAATATCGCGTACACGCGCGCCGAACTTGTGAACGATGCCTGTCCGCGTCATGGTCGCGCCCGTGACTACAAACCGGCGGCGTTCACGTTCACAACGTCGCGCACTCTTCATGCGTGGATGCGCTCGTACTATTGCTTCCACATGAAGATGGGCCACAACAAAAAAATCTGGAACGAGAACACGGACTACCCACACCGGGTTCTCGGGCCGCCGATGAAACCGTGGCAGGACTTCGTTCGAACTGAAGTGGAAACCGCGACGGAATATCTGAACTCAATGACCGAAGGTTGCGACCGGGTGATTGACCTCGGCGACATTATCAACGGGCTTACCGACGTCCTTCAGAAGTTGGGATACGCGCAGGTCGACCACGCCGCTATGGACGCGCTACCTGTTTCGAATCCGACGCACCTGTTGGTTGAACTTGGCGGCGGAACCCGCGCCCGTCCACGGGAAGACCTGTTCGCGAACATAGACCTGGTGCCGGAAGCCGACTTCGAATGGAATCTGGACGTTGTCCCGTATCCGTTTCCGGCGCAGTCTGTCGACGAAATATATTCGAGCCACTGTCTTGAGCATCTGGAGTGCCCACACCGGACGTTTCAGGAAATCACGCGGATCTGCAAAGTTGGCGCGCGGGTTGAGATCCGCGTACCGCATCCGGCGTCCCACATGGCGATGGTCGCCGGTCATAAGCACGTACTGTCGCCGCTGATGGTGGAGAACATGACCGACCACTTTCCCGAACTCCACTGGAAGGGACCGCGCCGATTGGTGCTTGAGTCCCTGACATACGGGCCGACCGGATGGTTGCAGCGCGCGAAGGAAGAACTCCCGTTCCTGCACGGACTGGACGATCAGACCATCATGCGGTGGATACCGAACACCGCGCACGAATCAATCTTTGTTTTCCGGGTGGCCGAAAATGTCTGAACACTTCCACGCCGTATTGCCCGAACACATACGACTCGGCGCGTTGTCCGACTTCCCGACGGCCGACTGGCCGTGGTGGCACCGCTACCCGAACGGGAAACTGGCGACGGTGGACAGTCTACGCATTCCCGTGGGTTGCCGGATGGCGCTGAAGGAACTGGCGCGGACTATCGCGCCGAAGGCCGGTTTCTGGGACCTCGATTTCTACGGCGCCGGGTTGCACCTGATGACGCGCGGTGTCTCACTGGGTGAACACACCGACGCCAGCCACCATCCTATCCGTCCCTGGCGTCGCCTACAGTCCCTGGTGTACTTCCTCAACAATTGTGTCGGCGGCGAGCTAATGATCGGCGAGAAGGCCATACGGCCACGCTGCGGGGACGCCGTGATGTTCGACGCGAACCAACTTCACCACGTCCGGGAAGCGCTTTCGGAGCGGAAAACGCTGAGTTTGTTCTCCTGGGCGCTGGACGACGGCCCAAAAATCAACACTTCTGCGCAGTTTACGCTACCCATAACGTAAACTGTTGGCGTTTTGGCGCGTCGTAGAAGATAACGCACCGAGTTAGAAATGGGCGGCCGACCGCGCCAACGGTTGACCGCCCCATCGCACCCGGTCAGTCATCGCATCCAACGGGACTCCCGGACATGGAAAATGACAAAGAAGCGGAAGAAGAAGAAGAAGAAAGCGCCCGGGCCGCGGAAATGCGCGTTGCGACCCGAAAAACGAAGTGGTCTACTGCTGAGTATGTTTTTGCTAAACTGTCGAACACGCAGCTCACCATCATCTTTCTGGCGATCATTCTCGCGTACACCGCGATTGAAGTCGGGAAACTTATCATGTTGTCAGGGGCGAAGTAATGTCTGAGATGTCGCTGAACCTGGTTCAGTCAATGTTGCTTATCCTCGGCCTGGTCATCGCGTTCTTTGGCCGCGACTATTCCGTTGACCACCGACTCGTCTGTCGGCGCGCGTTCCTGATGTTCGCCGTTCTGCTTGTCTTCAACCAGTTCAGCTACCGGGACACCTGCGCCATTATGGTCAACCGCGAACAGGCATCTACCACCCCACCTCAACACCGCACTATTGTGTTGAAGGCGCCGATTCAGTATTACGCTCACCGAAGGAACTAACATGGCGGATTGCTCAACCGAACAGGCCGCACTGGACGCAGCAGTCGCTGCGCTCGGTCCGTTGCTCGACACCTATCTGATCGACGAAGCCGCGCTGGAGGCCGCCGCGGCCAACCTTGAGATTTCCGACCAGCAACTGGCGAACGGAATCAGTGACGTACTCTACGCTGAAGACGCGCTGGTTCAGTGTGAAACAGAACAACCACTGGCGCAGGGTCGCGGTGGACATGACCGACACACAAACGTCCTGTCGGCCAAACTCCTGGCGCGTTGCCTACGAAGCACAATCGGGGCGGGTCAATGACAGAGGCGGCAATTCAACTGTCGGAACCTGAGTCACCACGCCGAGACAACAGCGCGCGAACCGACGGCGGTGCTGACATTGAGATAACACTTCCGGAAAGCGTGAAGAAATTCGCGAGCGCCTCGACTCAGTTAATGATACAGGCGCCGCAAATGGTATGCCTGCTTATCATCGTCGGCGGGTTCCTGTGGCAACTCGACAGGATCGGCGAACGGCAGTTAATCATGGAAGATAACGCGCGCCAACTCGACGACCTGCGGATCAACACGTGCCACGAAGTCCAGGACAGATCGGTGGACGCCCTTCGGGAACTATCGACACAGATGGCCGTACAGTCGGAGTCGTTCGACGAATTAGTCGACGAAATGCGTGACCTTGGCGACATAATTGAGGACCGAATGTAATGGCGAATCGAACACTCGAAAACGCGCGGACGAACCCGCGCACGACAATCGGCGGCGTACTGGCGGCGGTGATTGTGATACTGACGCAGTCGATGTATTTCTTTGATGGTAACGACGCAACGACCGTTGACTTCAACGTCATTGTTCTGGCGCTGTTTGCGCTGTGGGGTGGCGCCAACGCGCGGGACGCCGAGAAAACTTCTCTCGAATCCAACGCACCGCAGTCACTGGCGGCCAATCAGTGATCACGTTCGTCGTCCCTGGTGTTCCGGTTCCACAACCGCGACACCGGCATCGAAGATTCGGCGGGCCGTACATTCCGGCGGATCACGACATACACCGTTACAAAGCGGCTGTTCGGATGGCGTACCTTGCGTTGCCCCCGGAGATCCGCGGATCACTACGTGGTGTCGATGCTTACTCGCTTCGAATCTCCTGGCACTTCGGCCGTCCGCGGAAGATGATCTGGAAGCAGAAACCAATGGTCCCCGTTGTGTACACAGGTACGCCGGACCTAGACAATCTGTACAAAGGCGTCATGGACGCGCTCGAAGGCATGCCGGGACTTTTCGCCAACGACAGCGCCGTCGTTACCTGTCAGATGTCGAAGTGGTACGTAGGAACCGGCGAACCCCACACCGCCATATCGTTTTCGCCGTTCACGCCTTGACCAGTCGCGCGCGGTCTGTAGGTTTGTGGCTTGTCAACACTGTGTCGGTTGGCAAGAATGTAATTACATCAGGGTTGCCTCCCTGGTTTCTGTCGGCCCACCGGCGCGGGACACAGCCGCGTCGGTGGGTTTCTTCGTGGGTGCCACGTGAGCAGACAAAAGACGTTACACCGCCAAGGTCCGCAGAACGGCGAAGGTCGTCACGAGTACCTTGAGCGCCTCGACCAGTTAATGGACCGGGAAGACCGGACTCTTTGGCCGCCACGCGCGACCGACACCGCCAAAACCGCCGACATACTGGCGACACGGCGCGCATGGTTGTTGGCCGAACAGGAACTGGTCCGCCGTGCCGACAAACTCGATCCGTCGCGCGACCTGTCCCTGAAAGTGATCACTATTCTGGCGGTCTGTAAAACCGCCGACCCCTTTTGGTTCGCCATGTACGAACGTCGTCTGGCGCATCTTTTCAGTTACTACGAAAGCCTAACTGCCCATGACTATTCCGACGAACACGCCGCCCGTTGTCAACGCCTTGCAGAAATCCGACTCGCCGCAGGAGTTGACGTATATCCCGCTGGGCGGTTCGAAGATGATCAAAATAACGATGGCGATGGTGGCGAACGACATTGCCAAACCGACAAAGAAGGGAATCAAGCCAACGGAGAATGACTGCCGCCGGTTCATGAATCTGTGCGAGGCGCGCCAACTGAACCCGTGGGAGGGCGATTGTTACATGATCGGGTACGACACCAGCGACGGACCGGAATTCAACCTGATCACGGCGATACAAGCACTTCAGAAGCGCGCCGAAATGAACCCGGCCTATGAAGGTAGCGAGTCCGGTATCATTCTGGCGGCGGAAGGGGGCGTGGAATACCGTCCTGGCAGCGTCATGATGGCGAATGAGACCCTGATCGGCGGTTGGTGCAAAGTCTACCGAAACGACCGCCGGGTTCCGCACACCGCGTACGTCGACTTCAAAACCTACAACAGCGGCAGGTCCCGGTGGGCGAAGGACAGGGCGGGAATGATCCAGAAATGTGCGCGCGCCGCCGCGTTGCGTGAAGCGTTTCCGACGACCCTGTCGCAGATGTACACCGGCGAAGAGTTCGACCGGGTCATCGAAGATGCTGAGACGCTTCCGACTGTGGCCCCGCGGACAATCACCCACACCGAACCGGCTGCGACTGAGGAACCGGCGACGACTGAGGAACCGGCGGAAACGCTGAGTCCGGAACTTGAGTCTTTGCGCGAAGAGTGGAAGCGACTGGGTGACGTCGCCAAACGGTATCACGCGAATCTGTCGGCGGTCGAAGAGACCGGCGCACTCGATGACGTCATGGTCACCATTGAAGCCGCCCGAAACGACGGCGGGTTCGACCAGCGCGAGTTCGACATATTGGAACGGTTCGCGGCTTACCAGTCGCGCCAACTGTTACCCGCTGAGTGAGTATCGACACGTTTGTTTTTTGTTTCCTACCCCAATGAAAGCAGAGCTATGACAGATCAGGCAGAAGTGGCAACGACAGGAGAAGCGCCACTATCGAAGATTGACGGCATGAAGGCCATGAAAACGGCGATTGACGCAGCGGTCAACGAGTACGGCGGTCTGACAATCACCGACGTGAACGATACCGAACAAGTCGCGAAGGTTGTGGACGGCCACAAACAGTTGAAGCGGTTGAGCGGTATCGTCGAGAAAGCGCGGGTTGCGGTGAAGGCCCCACACCTGGCGCGGTGTACGGAGGTCGACGACATTGCGAAGGGATTTTTTGCTGTGATCGATCCGGTAAAAAAAAGTCTGGCCGCCGAACGTGACAAAGTGAAGGCCGAAGAAAACCGGATCAAGCGGGAAGCCGAAGAGAAACTGGCGGCGGTGGTTCAAAAACGGATTGACGCGCTTATGGAGTACGGTGGACCAGTGAACAACCAACAGTTGCAGGCGGTGGACGACGCGGAATTCGCGGACCTGTTGGAAGTGGCGAAGGAGGCGTATGTCGCTCGTCAGCTCAACACGCGGGCGACGGTAGCGCGGGACAGACTGGCGGCCATTGACTTTTTCATCACGACCGAAGAACTGGTCCGGCTACCCGAAGATAACTGGAAGGCACTGTACACCGACGCCCGGACATTGTTCGACCGCGCCGAAGTCGAAACGGCGGTTGAGAATAACATGAAGACGCTCGCCGCTTTCAGCGTCCACGAACCCGGTGAACTGGAGACACTGCGCGCGGAACTGTCGAGGGCGCGGTCCAGAGAAGAGTGCGAAGAAATGTTCAGCGTGATGGTGTCCAACGCTTCGAATATCATGGCGACCCGCGCCGATACGGCTGAGACGATTGAATGGCTGGAATCTTACGGCGTGTTAGTGACGCCCGAAATGGCGGCGCGTATTGGTGGCCTGACCAACGACGAACGCAGCATAATGGTGTCCGACGCCAAAACAAGGCGCGATGAAGCCGTCAGGGAAGCCGACAGACTGGCGCAGGAGTGTGCCAACGAGTCGTCCGTTGACACTTTCTGTTCGGCGAGTAGCCAGCAAACCATCGAAGACGAAACAGGGTCAGTCATTCGGCGTGCAGCGCGTCATTCGGACTATTCGGAAATGCTCAACACGACGCTGTACGCCGTTCTGAACACACTCGATCAGGACCTCGGCATCCCGCGCGATTCGGTCACAATGTTCAACAGTGAACACGACGCCGACCTCTACATCCTGCGCCTATTGGTCCGGTCCGGCGATATCGAAGGCGACGCCGACGGGAAGTGGGTGTTCCTCGGCGAAGGATACCCGACGGGGCAGGACGCGGTGGACGCGTTCCGCGATACGCTGGGCATGTTTGAATATCTCTACGTGTACCGCGTGGCGATCCGCGACGACTCACTCGCCGCCGAGTTCGGCAGGATTAAGTAGAATGCTCGACCACCACAAACTAAACGCACTACACACCGCTCACTGGCACCGTATCCGCCACGAACTGGATCAGCCATTGACGCCGTCCGACGCAATCCTACTTTCTGAAATGTCGAAGCGGTGTCTCAGTATGGCGGCGGCTTACGTCGGCGCGGCACTGAACGTGTCGAACGCATTCACGGCGGAACAGACGAAGGCAATGGGAAAGGAACTGTCGGAGGCGCTCCACCGAGCGGCGAGTCAGTGGGTAATTGACAAGCAAACCGCGGTCCTGTCCGATAGAAAGGCGCGCCATGATCAACACGAAACAGCTAATTGAATCGTATAACGTATTTCGCGACCACCAAACGAAACTAATGGCGGAAGGAAGTGAACGGCTGACCGACAGTGAACACGACGGTCTGATGCAGTTCTGCCGGAAGGCCATCTGCATGACGTGTTCGACTTACGTTGTTCAGTTCGACCGCGACAATGAGATCGCGCCGGAGTTCAGGGCGAACCTGTCGGCGTCGATGTGTATGTTCATCGAACACGCGATGAACCAGTTCATGGAGGTCAACGCGGAAGAAATCGAGAAGGCGCGGCAGGCGTCCATTCCGCTGCGGAAACTGCGGAAACGGACTGACTCATGACTGACACTTGCCACGGTTGTGTCCATTACCGAACGCTGTACGAAACGTGCCGCGAACTCCAGGGTTTGCTGTACTGCAACGCATGTGAACACTTCTGGTCGCTGAAGAAGTCAACGCGGTGCCCGAAGTGTAAGCGGTACACCCACGTCACGGAGGCCGCCGAATGTTCTGACGCGGTTCCCGCGGCGGGGTGTCCCGGTTACGTCCCGCGCGTCGAACCACCAAAGCAACAATCTCTTTTCTAGGATAGTATCATGGAATTCACACGTATAGGCGACACCTTCAGGCGGTCCGGCGCGGAGTGTGCCCACCAGGTTGAGGTCGCGCGGAAACAGGAGACTCTGGCGGCCTCGAGGCCATTCAGTCTTCAGTCTTACGCCGCGGGTGTCGCCGACGCGCTGGAATGGGCACGCGGTGAACTCGACAAAGCGCCGATGGAGGACTTCGACGATGAAACTTAGAACGTGGCTCACCGGGAAGACACCGCCACTACCGCCCCCTGTTCCGGGAATGCTTGCGTGTCGACCTATGCGTGGCTGGACATTTAAGCCGAGTCGATTCGGCGACCTGACTTTCTTTCAGGTTGACGGACCATGTTGTGTCCATCGTTGGGCGCAGAAAATCTGTTTTGGTTTTGTTTGGGAGTACATCAACGGTGACTGAACATCTTTTATTGTGGTTCGGCGCGATGATCGTGGCGGCGTACCTGTGCGTGTCGGTGTACGTCGTTTCGGCGTTAGTCTACGACGTACACAGGTTGAAGTTAAACAGCGAGAAAACGGGACACGGGGTGCACCAACTACGTGAAGCGGTTTCACTGGCCCGAAAGGCGATTTATCAGCGACCCGCGCCGAAGGTACTACGGGACCTTGACGCCGTGAGTGCCCACACTGGACAGGCGGCCAGAGTCGAAGACGTTGACGAAGTCTTCACGCTGTCCGTCTTCCGGGACGAAGCGAACTCAGACCGGGCGATGGACACGGCCATCGTCGCGATCCTGAACTCACTGGGGGCCGACAATAACCTGCGGTTCACACTCGCGCCGAAAGGCGTGATGCGGTTCTCGCTGACTGAAGTGAAGCACGACTGTGAAGTGAACCCCGCCGCGAGTATGGAACGCCACCGATACACGTATGAATGGCGGTGCCTCGCGCCGCGGTCCGCCGCCGGCAATTCAATTGTCCCCCAATTGTCTGCACAATTAGACGATGCCGGCGACAATGGCACGGCCGAGAAGCCGTGGGACGGTGGCATGGCTCCGTCACTCTAACAAACAGACAGTCGCAGGAGGGGTTCCAGCGTCCCGTCTGCGTTCGTCTGTTGTTTTACTCGACCGCTCTGTCGTCTAATCAACACAACGACGCGCAGGGACACGCTGGGGGGCCTGGTTTTTCAGCCCGCCGGTCTAAACCGGGCCCCCGTTTTACGTGAACTGGCGAAAACTACCAAGCACCTATCCGGTTCGCCGACTGTTCGGCGGACACACTCTTTGTTTCTTTGAACGAAAGAACTGACCATGTTGAAGAACTTTACAATGCTTGCCGCGGTCGTCGTCTCTATGAGCTCGCCACTGGCGGCGCAGTCCATTGAGGATCAGATCACTGAACTGCAGGGCGCCATCGACGGACTGGAACCGACCCTGCCCGGTTTGCTTCAGGATCAGACCGACACGGCGGCGGATGAGTATCAGGCCGAACTGACGTGGAACGCCTCGGTCGACGCTGTTATTGACGCATCAACGGCGCTACAGGCGGCTCAGGACGCCGAATCGCAGTGTAATGCCGCGCAGGCGGACCTCAACAGCGCGAATCAGGACCTCGGCACCTATGGACCTCTACAGGCGGGACTCGACCAGGACGTGACCGCCGCGCAGGCGTTCGCCGACGCGGCGTACGTCTACTGGAACAACGAAGGGCAACCGACCACTGGCGGATACGGTTCGACGTATCAGAATTACATCAACGCACTGACTGCATTGCAGAACGCCGAAGACGATGCCGACCTGAACCAGCAGATCATCGACAACGCGAACGCGCTGAAAACCGCTTCTCAGGCCATCATCGACGCCATTCACGCGAACGGTGGGCACGACGTGATCGCGGCGACCGCCGTGTTTGATGCCGCGGTACTGGCCGAAGAGGCGGCGTTTGACGCTTACATGGAAGCGGTACTGGCCGCAGAGAACGCGATGCAGGCGTACATCGACGCCCAACTCCAGATTGTTGACTGGGAACTTCAGATCATTGACCTGGAATCCCAGTTGTAAGCGACCCGCGGTTACGGCGTCGGGTGAGATTCCCGGCGCCCATCCGCCTCATTCTCACGCTCGACCTCAGCCGCGTGGACGGCGAGACACGTGGGGCACTCCCGGTCCGCGTCACACGCCAGACCGGTGACAAGCGCCTCAATCTTTTCCAGCGTCGAATTGGATAGACTGTAGCCGTCGAGTTCGTCCATTACTTCGGCCACGCGCGGGTGTATGTCGTCTTCGTCGCCGGGAACACTGTTGCAACCGGCGGGATACGACCAGCCAAAATCTGTCATTGTCTCACGCCTTCCACGATGATGATCGGCTGACTCAGCTCGGCGTCACGCTGTTCGGTGCGCCGGACCTCCACTGTGAACGTGATGGCCAGCCAGAGAAACCACGCGGACAACATGCCGTAAAACAGCACGACCGGCGCGACGGAATGGACGACGACTCTTCGCATTGTATTGCCTCCAGTTTCGGTTCGGCGCGCGGCGGGCGGCGCGGCGGGCAGGTCTAAACACAGTAGTTCTGTCTCTGATAAACACAGTCTGAGACGTTTGAGAGTCAGTGAGAGACGTTTGTCAGGACTCGTCTGAATGCTGTTCGGCGGACACACCCCCAAACCCCCTCACGCGCAGGACAGGGGGTAGTTCTTTGGGGGCGTGTCGTATTGCCAGGACTGCGCCAGTTACGAGTCCGGTCCGTTTTCCCGCGTCCGTTTTTTACGATGTGACGCGACAGGACAACGACCGCCCGACACCAACATCGCCGCTTTCGCGGATACCAACAGAAACAGCCACCACCGCGACGAATCGCGATGGTGGCCGGAATCATGTTGTGGGTTCGTTATGTGTTGCGACACAAAGGTCCGTGCCGCCTGATTGTTGAATTCAGTTTTCCACAACATCATTCCAACGGACAAAACGATATCGCTGGTCGAAGTTCGCGTCAACCGAGAAAACCAAACTTGACGCCCCCGACGGCGCTGATATGGTCCTGATACCTGTGTGACGCGGGTTCACGAAACATCCGGCGCGTAGAGCGCCGCGTACCGTTCCGGGGTGCCGTCACCATCCCGGAGCGGTTTTTCTATGGGGTAAAAAGATGGCGGTGACCGGAATTGTTGTTCAGACAGAAACGCCAAATAAGCCAGAAGTCATCAATTTAGCCTTATCGCTGGGGATTGAACCGGACGCGGTAATCGGCAAACTGGTCCGGTTCTGGTTGTGGTACGAGCGACACGGTCCCGCGACCCCGGAAGACCCGGTCGCGCGGCGTCTCACGCGCCCGATGATCGACAAACTTGTTGACGTTCCCGGATTCGCCGCTTCGATGGTCGCGTGTGGATGGCTGGTCAGTGAAGGGGCGCACGTCACTGTCCCCGCGCTCATAACGGCGTCGGACCTTCAGGCCACCCCAAAGAAACGGGCCGCCAAACGGAAGACCGCCGAACCGCCACCACTCGACGAGATTATGGCCGCCTTCGAACAGTGCGTCGGGATGACAGGCCTTCAGTGGACAGACGCTCGACGGAAGTCAGTGACTCAGCGCTGGAAGACGCCGCACTTTCGGGATAACTGGCGGGCCGGTATCCACCGCGCCGCCATGACGCCATTCCTGCTCGGCAAAGGACCGCGCAAATGGACGATGACGCTTGACTTCTTTTTGAAACCGGACACCCTGGTCAACATTCTCGAAGGAAAATACGATGGCGGAACGGAGTCTTCGGAGGAACGGCGCGAGTCAACCAATCAAGACGCCTTCGGGTTGTTTGAAAGCATCGACGGAGGGCGCGGGAATCATACCGGCACTGAAACGGTTGTGTTCAATGAAGGTCCGCGTCGAATTGACGCCACACCAGGTCGAAACGTGGGTGGCAGTCCTGACCGCGTGGCCTGATCACGTGGTCAACCGCGCCATCCTGAAGATCGGGCTATCCGTCGACCCGTTTCCGGACCTCGGAAAGATTGTGAGTGAGTGCGACAAAATCAGCAGGAAGGAGAACCGGACCTACGCGCCACACGGCACCCCTGGAATACTGACAGACCGCGCGGTTGAAGTGATCGCGTCCCGCCTGGAGATTAACATCAAACCGAAACGACAGGAGAACTGAGGCCATGAACCAGCAACAATTGTTTGAACCGCCGCCGAAACCAGAACCGCGTCTTGCGTGGGAAGAGGTCGCCGAAGACGTGTGGACGCGCCTTGTTCAATCGATCTGGACCGTAGAGGCGCAACAGGGATTCGCCGACGACGTCACGCGCTTCACGCCGAAGGAACACGACGCGTTCATCGAGGCCATGATGGCGGTTGACTGTGACGACTGGAAGGAACTGTCGTTGTGGTTGCGCGAGAATCGACCGGCGTCCCGATGGAACCGCCAACGATACGCCTACCACTTACGGGCGTTGTATCGCAAGTTTTGTGTTCGCGCGTTACTTGGCGCGAGGTTCAAGAATGGCATGTGACTGCAACCCCGACGACCTGTGCTTCGCGACTAACGACGAACCGACCGGCGACCCGTCATGGTCCGGCAACCTGACCGCCCGCAACTGGACCGTCGTAATGGGGCAGACCGGCGGCCTTCCGGACTGTCGCATCTACGACGAACGCGGCCGGTTGGTGCACCAGAGTGTTACCCACAAAGAAACCGCGGCGGCTTTAGGTTTCGCGCTTCAACAACTCCACGAAAGACAATCATGACAGTGTACAACAGGGGCTACGTCGCGAAGTGCGACAGGTGTGGCGATGAACAACGTGACGACGGTGGTTGCCGAACGAAGGGACAGGCGACACGACACGCGAGGCTGACCGGGTGGCTGAGTCTGTTGTCGCATTACATATTTTGTTCGACGACGTGCCTCGCGGAATGGATCGACGAGAAACAGGGGAACGTGGACTGGCCGCAGTCAACGGTGGACGACGCACGCGAACTTCTTCAGTCCGGACTGGACACCGCCGTGCGAAAACGGGGTTGACGGTGGAGGCCCACGACACATTGAAACACGCAGACCCTATGCGCATAGACCCGCTGGAGGTGTACCCGTGCGAAAACCATCTTCGCGTGGGTTGCTCAGGGGTTCAGGCGAAACCACGACGACCGTCCGGTGCGAAAACGGACCATCCGGTGGAGGCCCACGACTGGTCAGATCACGCAGACCCTATGCGCATAGGTCCGCTGGAGGTGTACCCGTGCGAGAATTGAGTTTGCTTGATTTGCTCAGGGGTTCAAATGGGATATCTGGACCGTCGCCGTGCGAAAACGGACTGTCCGGTGGACGCTCACGACTGGTCAGATCACGCAGACCCTATGCGCATAGACCCGCTGGAGATGTACCCGTGCGAGAATTGAGTTTGCTTGATTTGCTCAGGGGTTCAAATGGAATATCTGGGACCGTCGCCGTGCGAAAACCATCTTCGCGTGAGTTGCTCAGGGGTTCAGGCGAAACTACGACGACCGTCCGGTGCGAAAATGGACCGTCCAGTGGACGCCCACGACACATTGAAACACGCAGACCCTATGCGCATAGACCCGCGGGGACCATACCCGTGCGAAAACTCGGTTTGCTCGATTTGCTCAGGGGTTCAAATGGAATATCTGGACCGTCGCCGTGCGAAAACGGACCGTCCGGTGGACGCTCACGACTGGTCAGATCACGCAGACCCTATGCGCAT
>Ga0316189_10001582_pt1 | contig 22582 bp, 31 predicted proteins | sample LowCovwburrow_MG_FD_204930 | JGI IMG/M metagenome (GOLD analysis project Ga0316189, IMG submission 204930) | Coastal sediment microbial communities from Maine, United States - Lowes Cove worm burrow | ecosystem: Environmental > Aquatic > Marine > Coastal > Sediment | place: USA: Maine... | reverse complement strand
CTGGCCGCCAAACGATGGGGTGTGGTGAAGAACCCGAACTCCTACGCTGGTCGCTACACCATGTTGGCCAAGGCCGCCCAGATCCACGACGAAGCCGCCTATGCCTCGATTTCGATCGGCCTCGGTCAGGTCATGGGGGAACACGCCACCCGCCTGGGCTTCTCGTCCGCCAAGGAAATGTTCGCATACGCCTCGAAGAGTGTTGCCAATCAGGTTGACATCATGCTGCGTTTCATCAAGCACTTCAAGCTGACCGACGAGCTCAATACCCATAACTGGGCGAGCTTCGCTCGGCAGTACAATGGCAAGTCCTACAAGGTCAACAAGTACGATATCAAGATGGCCCAGGCATATACTCGGTGGAAGGGTGGAGCCTCTGCAAATGTCCGGGGCAGAGCACTCGTTGTCGAGTATCAGGAGCAGTTGCAGACCCTCGGTTACTACCGGGGCAGGGTCGATGGCATGCGCGGCCCGAATACGATCAAGGCCCTCAAGGCATTCCAGGCCGACCATGGTTTGGTCGAGGACGGCATCTATGGCATGATGACCGGCAAGGCTCTGGAAAAAGCTATCACCGAGAAAGCCATCCGCAAGGCAGACCAGAACATCGAACTCGGGACAGGTACTGCTGGCGCGGGGACCGGGGGCGGTGGTATCTCTGTTGTGCTGAAGGATGTTGCTGAGAAGTTCGAGCCTCTCACCCCTTATAGTGATTATTTACTATACCTTTTCATCATAATCACGGCAGTTGGCGTGATCATTACCGGATACAATATGTATCGAAAGAGAAAATTGGAGAACGGCGATGTTGGCGTTTTTAGCGAGCCTAGGAGCTTCGGCTATAGTGAAGGTGATCTCGACTTTGGGGCTGACCTTCCTGGAGCCTATTCTTAAACACTTTCAGGCCAAGGACTACCAAGAGACACAGCGCATCGGTATGTTTACCGGAGCGATGCTCACTGCACTCGAAGCCGAGACCGCTGCTAAGAGGATAGCCTCCGCCGAGCGTGTAGCTCTCTGGGGGAGCAAGTCCTACGTGGTCCTCATCTACCTCATCGTTGCCCCTCCCGCTGTGTACAGTGGTATGGTCTACCTTGACTCCATCCTCGGGGTGGACTGGTACACGGTCGACGCCGCCCCAAAGAGGTTTGAAGACGCAGGGTTCAAGATATTGATGACATTCATTGGGGCCGGGGGTGCTGTGGGCGCTGTCACTGGCGCAGCAAAGATGTGGCGTAGGTAATGACAGAAAAACAATTCATCTCCCGAGCCGAGATGAACGATCTAATCGAGACGGCTGTGGATCGTGCCCTTCAGAAGAACTTCAAGTTCCTTGGCCTTGACGTCAATAACCCGGACGCCATCGAGGAGTTCCGGCTTGACCAGCAGCATTCTCGTAAGATCAGGCTGGCGTCTCAGGAAGCTGCAACGGCAATCCGGCAAACTATCTACAAGGGTGTCCCTGCGATTGCCTTGCTTATTTTCACTTGGATGATCTTCGTCTTCGGGGAAGGGCTGCGCGAAGTCATAGCAGATTGGTTGAAGCCAAATGGATAAATATCACACCACCACCCCAGGTCAAATCCGGTTGACGGCCTCCCTCATCTATATTGTCTTCGTAGTCATAGTGGTCGTCCTCACCTCCTGGGTCTTCGCCGTTGGAGCCATTATTTTCAAGCAGGATTCATTGTCTCGCCTAGAGGGAGAGAACCTCAAGGTTGTAACAGCTGCCGTTATCTTTGATGACCGCCCAGGCAGTTGTGATAATTGTACCGAGATACGTCTCCAGTATTACAAGGGACGAAGCTGCAAACTAGAACGCTTCGCTGTCTTCGAAGCTGGCAATCTAGATGAATTGAAACTCATACCCTCAAAGTTCCTGAACAAAGAGACCAATCCCCTTTCCGTGCAACGTCCGCTTGGCCTCAACCGGACTGACTGGATACAGGTTGACGCGCCATATTTCTCCACAGGGCGCTTTCAATATCTCATTAAGTTCTGGCATAGGTGCCATAGCTTATGGGCCAGCCAAACAACTATCTATTCAGGTATATTGAGAAAGGAAGGTCCACACAATGGCCAGTAAAGATGCAAAAGTCACCACCCAGCAGGTCATTGACACATATATCCGGCTGGGCCGTAATATCTCTGCGACCTCACGAGAACTCGGTATTGAACGACATGCCGTCCGCTATCATCTCAGGAAGAACCCGACAAGCGAGTATGATAAACCTTCCGTCGGGGGCAAGGTTAAAGGGACTGCCACACGCAAGATCAAAAAGGCGGGGGTTCGTCGGTATATAGTCAGTTCTGTGCAGAACAACACCGAGGTGCCGCCCAAACTCCTCGACAACATTAAGGCGCTGGCCGAACATTATGGTGCCGAGATCCTCCTCGCGACCTATACCTACAACAAAAATGCCTATGGTCCCATGTCCGTCAAATGGCACACTGAAGACCACGCTGAAGAGTTGTGGTATGACGCTTCTGTGCTCCCGTATATAGTTGATGAACGAGTTGAGCTTGCGCCTGGTCTCATATGGTACGGCGAGGCTAACATCAGTCCAACCGCAGTGTCCCCTCTCAGACAACTCAAAAAGTTCGGGGGCCAGAACAGCGGCCTGTTTCCTCATGCCAAGCAGGCTATGTCCACGGTCCCAACTCCGAAACTGGTAGCGACCAAAGAGATTTACACCACTGGCACTCTCACCAAAATGAACTATATCCAGAAGTTCGCCGGGTTCCGTGCTGAGTTTGACCATGTCTATGGCGGCCTTATAGTTGAGGTTGACGAAGACGGCACCTGGTTCGTGCGACAACTCAACGCCGACAAATCCTGGAGGATCCAAGACTTCGACGTGATCGCTGCCGATGGCGAGGTGACCACTGGTAATCCTATAGAGGGCATCTGTTGGGGCGACATTCACGAATACCAACTCGAGCTCATTATTAAGAACGCCTGTTGGGGCGAGGGTGGTATCCTCGATGTCCTCCGGCCCAAGTACCAGTTCTTCCACGACCTGCTCGACTTCCGGTCGCGCAACCACCATGACGAGTTCAACTTCCACCGCCGCTTCGCCCTCTGGGTTAATGGAGGAGAAAGCGTCGCCAGGGAACTATCGAATGCAGCCGAGTTCCTCCGCTTCTCGACCAGACCCTGGTGCCAGTCGGTCGTTGTCAACTCTAACCACGACCGGGCACTCACAAAGTGGCTTCAGAAAGCCAAGCACCGGGAAGACCCGGTCAATGCCGAGATCTTCCTGGAACTCGAGCTTGGGGTTGTCAAGGCAATCACGAAGTCCGAACCATTCCATGTGCTCCAGGAGGCACTGGCCAAGTACGATGCGCCTGCCGAAGCCAAGTTCCTCTGGCAAGATGAGAGCTTCATGGTCAAAGGGATCGAGTGTGGCATGCACGGCGACGAGGGAAACAACGGGACCAAAGCCACTCCTGAAGGCATGGACCAACTCGGCGTTAAGGTTAACATGGGCGACAAACACTCACCAGCGCTCATCGGAGGCGTGATGTGCGTCGGTGTAACCGGGGCATTAGACCAAGGCTACAACACCGGCCCCTCTTCCTGGGCCAGAGCACACGGCCTCATCTACCCCAATGGAAAGCGCACTTTGTTCTTTATGAGAGACACCCGTTGGAGGGTCTAATTCTCAACAAACTCTTCTGTACTCACCGCCATGTTTTCTTAACTACAAGTCTCAGTCGTAATCGACAGGCTGTTTACCCTGCAAGAACAACACCGCTCACGATCTTACATACTTGCTACCCCGTTTTTAGTGGAGTTCGGTCCATAAAACCCAGGGGAGCGAGGGGAGCCTTTTAACAAAAACCCTAGCAACTTAATATATTGAAGTGAATAGAGTAAAAGAGAGTAATAGACCCTGTTCTTGCAGTAAAAACAGCCTGTCGATCACGATGGAGACTTGTGTTCTAGTCGGCAGGTCGGAGCCAACAGCACCCCTTTTGGGCTAAACCATTGTTCTTACATCGAGCAGCAATAAGTGAGTTACACTAATATTCCTTGGGCACATAGTTTAAGCATGTACCAGTTTAAGACAGAGCCATTCGAGCACCAGCTTACTCGCTTCCATAAATATAAGGACGAGCCAGTGTGGGGTCACCTGTGGGAGCAGGGCACCGGGAAGACCAAAGAGATCATCGACCAGGCGGCCTACAATTATCTTGAGGGCCGCATCAATGGGCTCATGATCGTAGCTCCCGGTGGCGTTAATCTCAATTGGGTGACCGATGAAATCCCCACCCACCTACCAGATCGAGTGCGAGGTTGCTCCACTACTCTGGTGTGGGACAGCTTCAAGGCCAGTACCCAAAAGTTCCAGAAGCTAGTCCAGCGAAACCTCGAGTTTGAAGGCTTCCCCATCCTCGTCTTCACATACGACAACTTCATGACGCTCAAGGGGAAGAAGGGTGCCTGGAACTTCATGAAGAACCGGGACATCATGGCTGTCCTCGATGAGTCGCACTATGTCAAGACGCCGAAGGCCAAGCGGACCAAGTCCATTGTCGCCTCGGGACGCTATCCGAAGATGAAGCGTATCCTGACCGGCACACCGATATCCGTCGGCCCGTTCGACATATTCTCTCAGATGAAATACCTGGATGAGAAGTTCTGGGACGAGATCGGTTGCCGAAACTTTGAGTCATTCAAGACTATGTTTGGCACGTTCGAGGACTGTGTCGTCAAGCAGAACGGCAAAGAGGTCCAATTCCGCAAGCTGATCGAGTATAAGAACCTGGAACTGCTCAAGGATATGGTCGCCAGGAAGACGGACCGCGTCCTCAAGGAAGATGTCCTCGACCTGCCGCCGAAGATCTACACCAAGCGTTACTTCCATGCCAGCAAAGAGCAGATGAAGCTCTATGAGGAGTTGGCAGAGTTCATGTATGTCCAGCTTACCCAGAGCGAGGCAGCGGTAGCGAAGATCAAGCTGGTACTTCTCCTGCGCTTCCAGCAGCTTCTCTCTGGGTATATCCCCATCATGGATCTGGAAACCGAGGATCAGCGACTGTATCCGCTCAAGGAAAACCCCAGGCTCGAGGCGTTCATAGAGAACATAGAGGGCCAGAGCGACTGTGGTATGGTCTGGTCCAACTTCACCGAGGATACCGACCAGATCATGGCTCGGTTGGAGAAAGAAGGCTACACCGCTGTCCGCTATGACGGCACCATATCCAAGGAAGAGGCCGAGCACAACCGGCAGGAGTTCAAGGCAAGCAAGGTCCAGTGGTTCGTCGGCTCTCCAAAGAAGGGCCGTGAGGGACTCACCTTCATCAACGCCAAGACGGTCGACTATTACACCAACAGCTTCCGGCTGCTTGACCGTCTTCAGACAGAGGATCGGCCCCACCGGGCTGGTCAAAAAGACACAGTGCTGTATCGCGACTACATAGCACTGAACCCGTTCAACAATGCGCCGTTGGTTGATCAGCGTTTCGTCGACAACCTACGCAACAAGGTTGATATTGCATCAGCTATCACTGGTGATAAATTGAAAGAGTGGATCTAGAGGAGAACACTATGGCAGACGAGTTTGAGAAATTCCGGAAGAAGCCAGCCCAGGGGCATAACTCCATGGCCATGCTTCACGAGACGATCGAAGAGCAGCACAGCATGGAGGTGGAAATAGCCAAGATGCAGGCCGCGCTCAAGGAGAAGCAGGACGCCCTGAAGGTTATCCAGGAGAACACCCTGCCTGAGCTCATGGTTGAACTCGGTGTTGAGTCTATGACCACCCCTTCTGGGTTGACGGTGGACCTGACCGAGAGCATCCATGCCAGCATCCCCAAGAAGTTCTCCGACAAGGCATTTGACTGGCTCGACGAGCACGGTGAGTCCGGTATGGTGAAGCGCAGCTTCGAGATCAAGTTCAACCGCGACGAGGAAGCGTGGGCCAACAAGTTCGCTCGCGACCTCGGCCAGAGGAAGAAGCCGGTCAACGCGGTGATCAAGAAAAAGGTCGAGCCGCCGACGCTGAAGTCATGGGTGAACACGAAACTGTCCAACGGAGAAGAGATCCCACTTGATCTGTTCGGTGTATTCCGCCGCAAGATCTCCAAGATCTCGATGAAAAAATGAAGCCACATCCTACCCACAGAATGCGCTATTCCGACTCATCGCAGTACGACTTCATCTGTGATGAGTGTATGGAGCCGGACCCGGTCCATGCGGAGAACCCGAAGCTGGCTGAACCATGTGCCAAGTTCTATGATCGGTTTACGGTCACAGACCTGGAGATGGAAGTGCTCAGGGCCTGGACCCGCACGGATATGGACTTTGACGTCTTGCCATTCAATACCATCGCACGTCGTTCAGGCGTACCGAGGCCGAAGATCAGGCGCGTGGTCCGTGCTATGGCTCGCAAGGGCATCACAGAGTACCATAAAGGCTGCTGGACCGAGGACGGTGAGCCTGGAGGCGCTGGCTATGGGTTAACGCGGGAAGGTCGCCGGTGGATGCAGGTTCGCTTCCCGGACCTCGATGAAAGGATTGTTGAGTAATGAGAATGTCAAACCTGATTCGAGTTCTCCAGGAAGCACAAGGGAAGTGGGGAGATCTCAAAGTAACAACATGGGATGGCGACGTGAAGATGGTGCTCACACACCCCTGCCGCGACGGCATCCAGTCGACAACAGATGGTGTGCAGGATACCGAGGGCCTCAACGAGATATCCCTGGAACTCATCTGCGGTTAATTATGAGTTGGCCCTGGCTTCCCCTGGGCTATACTCCACTTATTGGCTGGAAAGCCATAGACGCAAGTCAGGTCTGTAGAGCGGAGAGACCTAAAACTACTCCCCTCAACATAGAAAAGGATGTCACTTATGGGCACCGCCAAAAAGCAGGTCGCGACGAAAGAAGCGACTGACGTAGCTCCAGCAAATGCTTGGGGTGAATATCAAGGAGTTGGCTCTGAAGATACGAGTTCCTCCGATTATGCCATTCCCTTCCTCAATCTTCTGCAGTCCGGTTCTCCTCAAGTCGAGGATAATCAGCCTGATGGGGCGAAGGCCGGTATGTACCACAACTCAGTTACCGACGAACTCTATGAAACCTTCGTCTTCCAGCCGTGCGCTCAATTGCACAAGGTGGTCGAATGGAAACCCAGGGGCGAAGGTGGTGGTGGTGGCAAGGGCTTTGTCGCTGTCCACGAACTGAGCTCTGAAGTCTACAAGGAAGCACTGACCGCCAATGGTGGGTCTCCTTACGGCAAGTTGAAGAACCCCAAGAACGGCAACGACCTGATTGAGACATACTACATGTATGGCAACATCTTGAACGACAAGGGAACCGAGATCGTCGGCTTCGCTGTTGTGCCTTTCTCTTCAACCAAGATCAAGTCCCTCAAGAACTTCAACACATCGGTCGATATGATCAAGGGTCGTCCGCCGAAGTTCGCCCACCGGATGCTGTTCTCTTCCACCAAGGAGAAGAACTCTGAAGGTCAGTCCTACTACACGAGCCACATCGGCCCGTTCAAGGACAACTGGAAAGTCTCGATGCTGGATCCCACCAAGGACGCTGAAATGCTGTCCGACGCTATGGGCTTCCGCGAGATGGTCCTTTCTGGAGAAGCCGTGGTCAACTACGAGCAGCAGGACGCTGCCGGCAACACTGGTGACGGTGGTGGCGGTAAGGGTGGTGCTGGTGGTGACGACGACGTACCGTTCTAGGCCGCTTACGCCGCACCCAGCAGCCTAGACCCTGGGCCAGTCCTCCGCTCCCCTAGGAGGGCTGGCCTTTCTCACAGAAGGAGAGCATCATGGGATGGTCACCACAACAGGACAAAGCACTACTAGCTGTCTCAGACTGGTTCAAGAACCGGCGACACGAGCAGCAAGTGTTTCGATTATTTGGATACGCTGGCACAGGTAAGACTACCCTGGCTCAGCACTTCGCCGAGGAGATAGATGGCAAGGTTCTCTTCCTGGCCTTCACCGGCAAGGCTTGTAAGGTTCTCATGGACAAGGGCTGTGCTCCTGTCTCCACCATACATAGCGCCCTGTTCAATCCACAGGAGCCGGACCGCAACGCCCTGAAGGAACTCGAAGATCAGATTGTACACCTCCGCAAGGAGCTTATCGAGGAGTACAAGGGCGACAGCAAGACCGAGGAAGAGTTAATGGCTCGGGTCGAGGCCAACGACCGCCTCTGCGACCTATACACCATGCTCGAAGTGCAGCGGAAGGTGGTCTCTAAGCCGAGCTTCACGTACAAGGAACACAACGACCTCTCGTCCTGCGCCCTGGGCATCGTAGACGAGTGCAGCATGATCAACAACGAATTGGGTCAGGCTCTTATCGACGCTGGTGTCCCACTGCTGGTCATGGGCGACCCGGCACAGCTTCCCCCGGTCGAGGGCAACGGCTTCTTCACCGAGGGCGATAACCCGCCAGACGTGCTCCTCACTGAGGTCCACAGGCAGGCCGAGGACAACCCTATCATCTGGATGGCAACCAAGACCCGCAACCAAGAGGAAATCCCTCTGGGTAATTATGGAGACTCCCGCTACATCGATATGAAAGACCTGGACTTTGGTACGATTGCCGCCGCTGACCAGAATATCTGCGGCACCAACGCTCTCCGTCATAAGTGGAACCGGCGCATCAGGCACCTGCTCTATGGTCCAGACAGCTTCGTCCCGGTGCCGGAGGAGAAAATGATCGCCCTTCGGAACGACAAGGAGGCGGATGTCATTAACGGTGCCATGTTCACCACCAAAAAGATAACCTTCGTTGGAGAAGAGAGCATCCACATGACCGTGTGGGATGACGAGTACAACGAGAAGGATGTCCAGATCCACAGCAAGTTGCTCAGCCACCCTTACGAGGAGATGAGCTATTGGGACCGGCGAACCCAGACCGAGATGGACTATGGTCACTGTATCACCGGGCATAAATCCCAGGGGAGCCAGTGGCAGGACGTTGTTGCGGTCGACGAGAGCAGCGTGTTCCGTCGAGACAAGTGGAAGTGGAAGTACACCGTTCTCACGAGAGCGGCCAACAAGATAACCCTAGTGAAAAGGAACAGGTGATGCAAACCGAAGCAGAAAAGAGACAAGGCCGCGCGATATTGGCTGTGCTGGCTATCTTCGTTGGAGCAGTGTTGCTGGCCGGGTTTGGCATTGCAACTCTCGCCAAGGTCTGGTTGTTCTGATGCAAGAGCAGCCCGACCTCAGTTTCATGGACCGCGCGGTTGAGCAGATCAACCAGGTCCATAAGTGGAAACAGAAGATGCTCAGGCACGGTCTCAGAATAGCCACGGCCAATTGTCCAGTTTGCGGTGGAGGGGATACGGTAACGATCACCATAAATGGACCTCGGAACCATATCCACTGCGGCTGTCGAGTGAAGACCTGCGGTTGGGGAATGATGGAGTAAATCATGCCTACCAAAAGTGACACAGAAATCGAGATCGACAACTTCCATAAGGACGTAACCAAGTCCGCTGGGGAAGTTGTCATGGCTCTCATAAGAAAACGAGTTACAAGAAGGACGCTACAAGATGCCATTGCTCGGTGCCGTGGAGCCTGCGACAGGCTTGAGAACTATATTCAACAAAACTTTTAGCCAGCAGCTGCATCTCAAAGGAACACCGGGATACTACGACCAACTCGGCGACTGCTTTCGCACATGTGTGGCGAACGTGGTTGGAGTACCGCCTGAGAAGATACCACATTTCTACTCGCTCTTCAACGACGATGAAGATGTCTACAACCAGGCCATCCTTGCCACGAACCTCTACCTCCAAGAGAAATATGGCCTCGAGTTAGGGGCCTATTATCTAATTGGGGTAGACATTGATCATGAAACATTTCAGAGTTGGCAGTGCGAATGGCTGCCCGATATACTCACCATCACCGTTGCTGCTATGGGCGATCAAATACATGCCGTTCTAGCCAAAAATGGAGATATCGTACACGACCCGGCGCTGCATACTATTGTTGCGCCTTCCCGCTTATACGCCCCATGGCCGGATTCAAGAACTCCGGGCTGCAAGGCGTATGCCAGCTATGTGATTAAAGAAATGGAGAATAAAAATGAAAGAACCTGGACCATCCCTACCTATATCAGTCGAGAAGCATAAAGAGAAATACCGGCTTCCCGGTGAGAGCTTTAGGGAGGGATGCAACCGGATCGCAAACGTCCTGTCTGATGGCAAAGATCACTACTATGCTCTCAGGGATCTCTTCCTGCACCAGAAGTGTATGCCTGCTGGACGTATCCAGGCTGGTATCGGTGCACTCCGCCAAGTCACCGCCTTCAACTGCTTCGTCTCTGGGACCATCGCCGATAGCTTTGTGACCGGCCATGGCTCGATTATGGGACGAGCGACCGAGGCTGCCCAAACCATGAGGATGGGCGGCGGTATTGGTTACGACTTCTCAACGCTCCGGCCCAAGGGAGCTATTATCAAGAAACTTGGATCCAAATCATCTGGACCTGTCAAGTTCATGGGCATCTTCGATGCGGTATGCAGCACAGTCCAGTCAGCCGGTCACCGACGCGGCGCTCAGATGGGCGTCCTCAGAGTGGACCACCCCGACATCGAAGAGTTCATCCACGCCAAGCAGAACCGTACCGAGTTGACTCAGTTCAACGTCAGTATTGCTCTCACCGACGAGTTCATGGAAGCGGTAATCAACGACACCGACTTCGACCTGAAGTGGGGCGGTGAGGTCTACTCTACCGTCCGGGCCACGAACCTGTGGGACATGATCATGCGGTCGACCTATGACTGGGCCGAGCCGGGTGTTCTGTTTATCGACAAGATCAATGGCTACAACAATCTCCACTACTGTGAGACGATTGCTGCAACCAACCCATGCGGTGAACAGCCGCTTCCCCCATACGGTGCCTGCCTCCTGGGTTCTGTGAACCTGGTCAAGTATGTCAAGCCCAGAACGACGATGATCCGCAAGATTGCTGAAGATGGTGTGACCATCCCGTCCCTCGAACTCGACTATGCTGCCATCGCAAGGGACGTACACACGTTCGTCCGCGCCATGGATAACGTAATCGACCGGACCATCTACCCGATGCACGAGCAGGAGGAGGAGGCCAAGTCCAAGCGTCGCCTTGGTATTGGAGTCACCGGCCTCGCCAACGCACTCGAGGCTGTCCTCGGCGGCCCTACCTACGGCTCGCCGGAGTTTGTGGCCCTGGAGGAGCAGGTGCTCTCCCTGATCGCCATAGAGTGCTACAAGGCATCTATCGAATTGGCCAAGGAGAAGGGTGCATTCCCTCTGTTCGACGCCGACAAGTACCTGGCTCCCAACACGTGGGCTGGCCGGATGCTGCCTCAGTCTGTCCGTGATGACATCCGCAAGTATGGCATCCGGAATAGCCACCTGACCTCGATCGCTCCGACGGGAACCATTAGCCTGACCGCAGACAACGTATCGTCTGGAGTTGAGCCGGTGTTCGCCCTGAGCTTTGAGCGGACCATCAAGGGCTTTGACTCCACCGAGACCGAAGTGGTGACCGACTACGGTTATCGTGAGTTCGGCATCAAGGGGAAGACTGCTGCTCGGGTAACAGTCCAGGAACATGTTGCTGTCCTGGCTGCGGCTCAGAAGTGGATCGACAGTGCCGTCTCCAAGACCTGTAATGTTCCAGAAGACATTGACTTTGATGACTTCAAGGATGTCTATGTCGAGGCATGGAGGCAGGGAGCCAAGGGCTGCACGACCTACCGCAAGGGATGCAAGCGCGAGGGTATCCTCAATTCACTGGACGAGGAGGAACCGAAGGCCCAGCCAGAGGCTCTCTCCCTGGGTGAAGAGGAAGGTCAAGCCTGCTTCATCGATCCATTGACTGGTCGCCGGGAGTGTGGTTAACTATAACCTAAATACTGAGAGCTAAACTGTTGCTCAGTATTTTCTCCAGGCGCATAGTGGGGCCACTGTTAATTAACCCCATTATGAGGAGCACCCCATGGGAACCCAAGAGCGACTGCCCGAGGCAGTGATCCGCAATATGAGCGGCCCGAACCTCGTTGAGCTTCATAACAAATGGGCTGACAAGCCTGTGAAGAAGTTCTCCGACAAGGAGACTGCGATCAAGCGGACCATCGCCGCAGTGCATGGCACGAACGGTAAGGCCAAGAAAGGCCCGGTTGTCACTTCCATGCAGCCGAAGCCGAAGGCCAAGAAGGCCGCAGGTGAGAAGAAAACCCGCACACGTCGCGGTATGTTCTTTAACTTTATCGCCGTTGGTGACCGGAAGCCTATCACGAAGGAGACGCCACAGCGGCCTGTTCTTCGTGAGCGCCTGATCACTGGCTTGCGTGAAGGCATCACTTTCGATGATGCGGTCAAGATCGTTGAGAAGTTCGACGAGGACCGGATCGAACTCGGCATCATCAAGAAGACTGCCGAATGCCGGAAGCATGTCACCATCCGGGCATACGAGGGTCTGCGTCATATTCACTATTACGCAAACCACTCGATGCAGCACGTCAACAAGGAGGATCCGTTCTCCAAGATCAAGTTGATCAGCAACCGGAAGGCGTAGTCATGGCAGGACGTTCGTACGAGCGCCTGTCGGTCGAGGAATTTGGTGCGCATTTGCTTGCCACCAATGACCTCGACCCGATCTACGTCGCGCTTCACAATCTCCAACTCGAGCCAGACCGGCTCGGTAAATGGCTGATGGCATACTGGATGTTCTACAGTGCACCCTTTGCCTGTTTCGCGGCCTCCAAGAGCAACTCAGGCTTCTGGGAAGCGATGACTGCGGCGGCCTACAATGAAACCCCATCCCCGCTCGGCGGACGATGGCCTCGAGCCAAGGAACGAAGACATTGTCGTGGTCAGCAGGCCATCAATTGTCTCAACGATCTCATGCGCTTGTATGCCGACGCACCAGGCAGCATGCCACGCGCTATTGTAACGCAGGCTCAGACGATTGAGAACTCCACAAAGTCAGCACGGCTCAAGTTCGCGACCGTGACGAAGGTAGCGGAGAAGCATGCCCTCTTCGGACCCTGGATTGGCTTCAAGGTGGCTGATATGCTCGACCGTCTGGCCATAGCCTCCATCGACTTTGACGAGGCGGCGGTGTTCATGTTCAAGGATCCATACAAGGCGGCGCTGATGCTCTACCGGCAGAAGGCAGGCATTCCAGAGAACGCCGTGCTGAAGGACGAGCATGCCGCCATTCATGAGGTGGTGGAATACCTCTGCAACCATTTTGCAGACACCAAGGCTCCCCCTCTGGGTGATCGACCAGTCGGACTACAGGAAGTCGAAACTGTACTCTGCAAGTGGAAGTCCCACATGAACGGGCACTATCCACTTAACAATGACCTCGACGAAATCAGACATGCGCTCCAAGAGTGGGAAGAGACAGCCCCGCTCGTCAGTGCGTTCTTGTCTGCATTCCCAAAGGGAGAAACAGACCATGTGTGACAATTGCGTTCTGAAACACCTCGCGCAGCTTGGGATGAACACAGATGAAGAGATAGCGATGAGCAAACAGGCTATCCAGTTGGCCTTCCGTATCTGTGACATCACCATGTACCCAGAGAAGTATGGGTTCGAGGAAGAGATGTGTGATATGAACATCAACGAAGACTTCGACAAGGCGTCGGGAGGACCGAAGGGCGCTATGGCCGACGACTGGAATGCCTGCTCACCGGCTGAACGTCTGATGGCCCTGGGGCATCTCAGGTTCGCGATGTTCCAACGTCAGGTGCTCGGCGCGGCAGTTGGTGAGGTAAAACCAATTTCTAAGCCGCTACACTAATTTTGCAACGAGCCACTCTTGGCTCATCAAGGAGAACTGAAATGAAATTACGTAAATTGCAGTCAAGATCTCTGGAATGGTATCAGAGAGCTATCAGTATCCCGTCCTCGTTTACGCGGCTTGATCGTGTGGAACATTTTATCCATAGGGCCATCCAAATTGCTCGAGCCGTTGGGGTGACACCAGCCGAGCTTGATCTAATGATTGACAAAGCCAAGCATGATGCTATCATGATGCCGAACCAAGCTGTTGGTGCCACGCTTGTGACTTTGTCCGCTGTTGCAGGCAATTACGGACTGGAACTGGACCGTTGTGCCAAGGATGAGTTGGAACGCTTGTGGGACCCCAAGGTGGTTGCTCGATGCCAGGACCGAGAAAACAGTATTGCAGGGGTCAAGGAGGACAAGCGTAAACGCTTCAGAAGGGTCGCCTAACAATGCCGCACCCGGACGACTATAGGTACTATTTGGAGTGCGGATGCGACGATGTCAGCCATAGCCTCGGCATCCAGAAGATGCCAGATGGCTATGCGCTGATGCTAGATGCAGATGGTATGTACTTCTTCTGGATGGAGAAGTCGACTGGTCGCGAAAGCGCCATCCACTGGAATAAGTGGGACATCTATCAATCGGCGAAACACGATAAAGGAACGCAACATGAAGATGAGAAAGTATCAGGACAGAGTTCTCGATTGGGTTAGAGAAGCCTTTGGAGCCGAGGTCGCCGCCAACCGTAGGGAGCGCAACCACCGCTTCCTCGAGGAGGCCCTGGAGCTAGTCCAAAGCCTCGATTGTACGCAAGAGGAGGCACACCAGCTTGTGGACTATGTGTTCAATCGCAAGAGAGGTGAGCCAGTCCAGGAAGTGGGTGGTGTCATGGTAACACTGGCCGCGTTATGTTCTGCGGCTCACATAGATCTCCAACACAATGCTGAATATGAGTTGGTGAGGATCAACAGACCAGCGATCCTCGAAAAGATCAGGAAGAAGCAGGCCGCCAAAGTCTTGGATGATGCACTGCCGGGACCAAGCTGATGGTGTACGATACAGTAATCGTGGGCGGTGGCCTCTTTGGGTCCATCATTGGCGCAGCTATGAGAGCAGAAGGGAGAGACGTATGCATCATCGACGCACACAAGGAGGGAGCCGGTTCTCTTCCGGCAGCATGCCTAATGAAGCCAAGCTGGTTCAGCGGTCTAGGCAAGGAGATTTACGAGCCATCCTTAGAACTCCTGGACAGTTTATATGGTGTCCAAGACATCCAGTTCAAAGTAAGCGGCCTGACCGCCACGGTCCACTGGTGCGACCCGGCGTCTATCCTAAATAAGGGGATCACCGATGGCACTGTTGTCAGCATCAGATCTGGAGAAGTGGGACTCAAAGATGGTAGCGTCGTTCAGGGAAGGCATATTATCGTCGCAGCAGGCGTATGGACCAAGACCCTGGCCAACTATAACTATCTTGAAGGACGAGCCGGTGCAGCGTTCCTTCGTCCTAAGACAGCGACCACCCAGCCGTTCGTCCGCCCCTGGGCACCCTATCGACAACTCGTCGCCTTCAACAGAGGTGATGGTCTATGGGTGGGAGACGGTACATCAATTAAGCCCGAGAATTGGAGCCCAGAGCGAGAGCGAGTCAGCAAAGATCGATGCCTTGCTGCAGTCGGTTCGCAAGACGATGGCTGGCAAACTCTCTATGGAATACGACCGTATGTTAAGGGCGTCAAGCATGCGGTGGTCGAGCAAGTAATGAAGGACGTGTGGATTGCCACTGGCGGTGCCAAGAACGGCACAATTGGAGCGGGATGGAGTGCATCATGGCTGACAAACAGACTATCATAATGGCTTCGGAGGATCCGAACTACGTTCGGTCCTGTCTGGAGAGATTACTGCCACCTGTATTGTACGACTATGAGGCGGTGGTGTGTTCTACGCCGGAGCAATTCGACGAAGCAATGGACAAGCATGGCAAGCCGCCGTGGCTCTACTTCACGATCCCGATTGACTGCTTCGTCTACGTGATGGATGTCTACGGTCGGGCGGCGACACTCGAGGAAGTCAAGGAGTATTTGAAATGATACAGGTCGGACCAGCACACAAGTCGCTGCACCCACAACTGGTCAAGATTGCCAAGACCAGCCCCTACACCACCCACTTCTCCAACACAATGATGTTCAGCAGCGATGCTGCATATGAGAAGGGTTGGATTTGCGCCGCCTACGACGAGGACAATCCATCTACACCCCTGGGCTTCTATTGTGTTCGACAGAAGGTGCGCGGTGACAAGGAGACTATGCTGTATTTCATCACGGTGTTGCCAGAGTATCGTAGCTCTAAGGTCGGGGCTCACCTGATGCACCATATGAAAGACACCAGCCCACGTAGCCTCATCCGACTGAACGTGGCCAAGGCGAACACTGAGGCCGTCAAATTCTATGTACGGCACGACTTTGTGATCGTATCAACTGAAGCTCTCAAGGGCGAGGGTTATACAATGGAGTGGAGTGAATGATTATCAATGTGCGAGGAACCTCCGGCACCGGGAAGTCGACCGTGTTCCGGAAGATCATGGAGCATTTCCCCGAGCGATTGCGGGTGATGAAGGAGAAGCGGCGTCAGCCCTTTGGGTATATCCTACGTCGCCCAGGGAGGGATAGGCCGGTGGCTGTGGTCGGTCACTATGAAACACCGTGCGGTGGTTGTGATACCATCGGCTCTTATGAGGAGATCTACGATGCCGTTCGTGCCAGTCATGACGCCGGAATGGATGTGCTCTATGAGGGGCTGCTCATCTCAGGCGAGAGTGCTCGCCCCATTAAACTGGCCAAGGATGGCTATCCCCTACACGTGCTGGCGCTTAACACTCCGGTCGAGGTCTGTATCGCGAGCATAAATGAGCGGCGGTGGGCCAAAAACCCAGACAAGCCGCCAGTCAAAGAGCGTAATACTATCGCCAAGGCCAGGGCGGTCGAGATCGCCATGGAGAAGATAGGCGAGGCCGGGGTGCCGGCAGAATGGCACGACCGGGATGGCACAGTAGCTCGCGCCCTAGAACTATTGGAGATTGACGATGCATAAACTGAAATCATGGCCTGAGTTCTTCCAGGCAATCGTGGCTGGTAAGAAGACCCACGATCTGCGCAGTCTGTTAGACAGAGAATTGGAGGTTGGGCAGCATCTCATCCTCCAGGAGTACGATCCATTCACCGGCGAATATACCGGCGATGAGGTAGAGGTTGAGATCACTTACATGACCGACTACCGCACTCCCTGTGCATTCTCGTCAGCTGTGTTGGCCAAAGGCTACACCATCTTGTCCATTAAGCTGGTAGATGCTCCACAGACTGACGTCCTGGACGAGTTGCCGGACACATACAGTGACCGCGTCGGAAGGAGAACTTGATGACACCCCAACCTCTCCCGGCAAACCAAACCATTCAGCTTGGTATGATGGCCAAGCCTCTCATCGAGCAGCTGCCGCATCTGGATCCCCAGGCCGCCGCCCATCTAGACGAGGATGCAAGAGCTATCTCCCGTCTAGCAATCCGCCGGATCATTACGCAGACGCAGAAGAACAAACTGTTCCGGAAGCTCATGAAGCGTATTGATGCCGAGCACATAAGGAGCCGACGCAATGGACCGAAACCTTAAAGACTTCTTCTGGTTGGCTCGTGAGCGGACTCTCATGGGCGAGAAGAGGGAGGCCGGTGAACCGTGGCCCTGGTCTAAGGACTATGTGCTCTCCAACTTCCGCTTCTGTAACGTCCATCGTGAGGACGACAAGGTGACCAGGTGGCTCAACGATAATGTTCGGTGGCCCCTGGCTGGCGACGATCGTCTGATGATCTCAACCTACGTCTATCGCTGGTTCAACAAGATTGAAACAGCCGAGCTTCTGCTGCCGGAACTGCTCGACCCGTTCGATATCGAGGCAGCACGTGCCAAGCTACAAGCTGCTCCGGCTCCGCACTTTGGTTCAGCCTACGTGATCCAGTCGCCCACCGGGATGACCAAGATCGACGGCGTCCTCTGGGCGATCGGGAACGTGACCAAGAAGTGGCAGCAGGGGGCCGACCTCTGCCGCTCGAGCAGGAGCCTCGAGGAGGTGCATGCTTGGCTGAAGCAATTCCCCCACATGGGGCCGTTCATGGCCTACCAAGTCGTCTGTGACCTGCGCTACACTCACCTGTTGGAGGATGCCGAGGACAAGATGACCTGGACCTGTGCTGGCCCAGGGGCGGCGCGAGGTCTGTCCTGGATAGACCACGACGAGCCGGAGGTCTTCAACTACAACGGCCAGAAAGACCAGGTGCTCATGATGGCGCGCATGGCCGAGATCCTGGACATGGCGTCGGACACCAAGCTGTGGCCTGCCGACTACGCTCCCTGGGAGTTGTGCACCGTGCAGCATTGGGCCTGCGAATATGATAAATGGAGAAGAGGCCATGATGGCCAGCGACTCAAGCGAGGTTTTAAGGGCTGATCCGCCACCGGAGTATATCCAGGCATTTCTGGATAGCTTTCGCTCCCTGAACGATGGCAATGGCTTACTCATCAGCCCGGTGCTCGCTGCTCGCTTCAGGAAGATAGGAATTACTGGGCCATATCTTGTGGCTCAATTGATACCAACAGGAGAGAACGATGCCATACATCAAGAAAGCTGCCCGGAAGTCGATGAGCGCCGGGTGTGATCCCGAAACCCCAGGCGAATTGAACTATGTCATATCGAGCCTGGTCGGGGAATATATACAGCGCAAAGGTGAGAGCTACACCACCCATAATGAGGTGCTAGGAGTACTCACTTGCGTACAATTGGAGCTATACCGTCGACTCACTGGACCCTACGAGGATGTCAAGCTGAAGGAGAACGGTGACATATTCTCGTATGCTGTATTGGAGAGAACAAATGAAAGTGATTGAAAGCCGTAACGCCCACACCATGCTGCCCAATGTTCTTGATGCCTTGGGGCAGAACTCCGACCACCAGGAAACTCGCAATGGGCCAGTGAAGGTGTTCCCAGGTCCGGTGGCGCTTGTCTATCGTGAACCAACAGAGCGGGTGCTCTTCTGGGCCGAGAGGGACGCCAACCCCTTCTTCCATTTCTTTGAGGCACTGTGGATGCTCGGTGGAAAGAACGACGTGGACTTCGTATCGCAGTTCTCTAGGAACATCGCCAACTACTCTGACGATGGCCTCACTTTCCATGGAGCCTATGGCTACCGTTGGAGACATCACTTCGAAAGGGACCAACTGGACGAGTGCATTGCAGCCCTTCTCAAGAACCCTGCGGACCGGCGCGTCGTCTTGCAGATGTGGGACCCAAGGACCGACCTTGGGCGTCAGGGCAAAGACTTCCCCTGCAACCTGGCCATCACCTTCACAGTCAACATGGGCAACCGGCTCGACATGACCGTGTTCAACAGGTCGAACGACATCATTTGGGGAGCCGTGGGCGCGAACGTCGTGCACATGACCATGCTCCACGAGTATGTGGCAAGCTGGCTGAGGCTGGTGCCCGGCACCTACCATCAGATCAGCACGAACATGCATGCCTACCTCAATACTTATGAGCCGCTCAAGGATCTGGCCAAGATGGCAGACGATCCCTACAGGGGGCCAACTCAATCCCCCTACAACAATGCTGAGGTGGAGCCATTCCCGATGGTCAGCTACAGCCGGAGCCAGCAGAGGGAATCATGGGACCAGGATCTCGAGATGTTCCTAGGCCGAGGGCCAACACCGGGCTTCCGGCACAAGTTCTTCAAACGAGTGGCTGTGCCGATGTGGGATGCATATGCCTACTACGTCAACAAGGATTACGAAGGCGCTCTTGCGAAGCTGGGGCAGTGCAAGGCGACCGATTGGCGGAGGGCCTGCGCTGAATGGATAGGCAGAAGGGCTATTGCGAGACGCAAAGCCGAAGACGATGGAGTGAAATATGACTAACGTATATCTTTGTGGGCCGATAACCGGCACCACGTTCGATGAGACCAAGTACGGCTGGCGTCGTCACGTGTACCGTGAGCTCAAACGGAACGGCATCATCGGATGGTCGCCCATGCGGCACAAGATGAAGGAGCAGTTCGGTAAGGATGCCCAGGAGAGTATGCACCGGATGGGTGGCTACCCGGACGACCCGATGTCCTGCCCCAAGGGCATCACTGCCAGGGACCGCTACGACACGATGAAGTCGGACCTGATCTTCTGTAACCTCCTGGGTACTGAGAAGATCTCGGTCGGCAGCATGATCGAGTTGGGGTGGGCCGACGCTATGAGGATCCCGATCGTAATGGTCATGGAAGAGGGTAATATCCATGAGCATGCAATGGTCGAAGATATGCTGGACTTCCGTGCTTATAGCATTGATGAAGGCATCGATATTACCCGCAAGATCTTGACACCGGAGCCAATGTAATGTCAGCTAATGAAATGCAGGTGGGTGGCGACCACTATAAAAAGACCGGCGCGGTCCAACACTGGGATCTCGTCCACATCTACAAGCTCGACTACTTACTGGGCTGCGCAACCAAGTACCTGAGCCGGTGGCCGTTGAAGGGCACTCCTGTGCAGGATGCTCGGAAGGCCAAGCACTTCTTTGAGAAGTGGTTGGAACTCGGCGGTCTTCGTGATTGCTGTGAGATACCTGAGTCGCAGTCGACTATGCTGCGAGAGTGGGTGTGGGACGACATTGCCCCCATGGTTGCCGAAGCTGCTCCCTGGGATAAGGCTGCAACTCCAGACCTCCTGGTCGCCCTGTTCACAATGTCCCCGCCAGACGGTCGGCTTCTTTCTCACTTCGAGTTGGTGATCGATAGCGCCGAGGAGTTTGTTCGGCGCAAGGAAGCCTGATGGCCAAAAAGAAACCAGGCAAGACGCAGCTACCACTCTTCCCTCCGGAGAGTGCATGGCAGCCACCCAACATGGCGGACCTCCCCTCTGACTGGAACCGTACCGACCGCCTCGTCATCGACGTTGAAACTCGAGACGAGCAGGTGCGTGAGATGGGCATAGGGGTGCGTCGGCCTGGTTGCTACATGATTGGCTACTCGGTCAAGCTGAAGGGAGGGCCAGCCTTCTATGTTCCGTTCCGCCACGAGAACGGCGACAACGTGGATGAAACTCAGGCGCTGAGTTATATGCGCACTCAAATCAAGAAGTTTAAGGGTGAGGTCATCGGGGCGAACCTGAGCTATGACCTGGACTACCTGGCTGAGGAAGGCGCGGTGTTCCGTGAGGTGGAATACTTCCGCGACATCCAGATGGCAGACCCTCTGCTCTACGAACTCCACCCGAGCTTCTCGCTGAAGAACATCGGTGAGCGGTATGGTATTCACGCCAAGGACGAAACCCTGCTCCGTGAGGCTGCGAGGAGCTATGGTGTAGACCCGAAGGGTGGGCTGTGGAGGCTGCCAGCACGATACGTTGGTGCCTACGCTGAAGGCGACGTTAACTCCCCTCTCGAGATCATAGAGCGGCAGGAGCGACTGATCGACTCACGTGGTCTGCGGAAGATCTACGACCTAGAGTCAAAGGTGCTCCCTGTGCTCGTGAAGATGCGACGCCGGGGTGTGCTGGTCGATGTCGACCGCATGGAAAAGATAGACAAGTGGAGCCTGGACCAAGAGACCAAGCTGCTCCAGTTTGTGAAGGATGAGACCAGCTACGATGTTGGTGTTGGTAACGTCTGGAAATCAGAGGCCATGGCAGAGCCACTGAAACGATTGGGGATCGAAGTTCCGAAGACAGCCCAGGGGCTGGACTCAATCACCAAGGACATACTGGACAACGTCAATCATCCCGTGGCCGATGCTCTGAAGCAGGCGCGCAAGGTGAACAAGCTGCGCACGACCTTCGTCTCCTCTGTGCTCCGCTATATGACCGGGGGTCGTATCCACTGCACCTTCCAACAGATGGCGCGAGAGACCGAAGGTGGGGACCAGAAGGGTGCCCGGTATGGCCGACTGTCCTGCACCGACCCTAACCTGCAGCAGCAACCGTCCCGAGACGAGTTCGCGAAGGAGTGGAGGAGCATTTACCTACCCGAGCCTGGTAAGCTGTGGTGCAGCGCCGACTACAGCCAGCAGGAGCCTCGCTGGACCACCCACTTCGCCTCGCTCACCAAGTTCAAACGTGCCAACATCCGTGAGTCTGCAATCAAGGCCAGGGATGCCTACCGCAACAACCCAGACACGGACTCTCACGCCATGATGGCCGAGTTGACCGGCCTCCCCCGCAAGCCAGCCAAGGCAGTCTTCCTGGGCTTGTGCTACGGGGAAGGAGGTGGCAAGCTATCTGAAGACCTGGGGCTGCCCACGAGGATAGCAGTCGCCTTCCGGCATGAGGGGCAGCGTCAGCAGGAATACTTTGAAACTGAGTCTGCCGCGCAGGCATGGTTGAGCGAGAACCCTAACGTCACCAACGTCTTCAAGTGGAGGGCCGCTGGCGTCGAGGGTCAGAAGATACTCGACCAGTTCGACAACCGTGCGCCTCACATCAAGGCGCTGGCCAAGATGGCAACCGAAAGAGCAAACAACAAGGGTGAGGTCAAGACCATCCTCGGTAGGCAGCTTCACTTTGAAGTCGACCAGGGCGGTGGTTACAAATTCACCCACAAGGCCCTGAACCGTATCATCCAGGGTAGCTCTGCGGACCAGGCCAAGCAGGCTATCGTCGACCTCGACGCCGAAGGACATTACCTCCAGCTGCAGGTGCACGATGAGATAGCAGCCTCTGTCGATGATGAGAAAGAAGCCAATCAGATTGGTGATATCATGAACAACTGTGTGAAAGCAGAAGTCCCAT
>Ga0316189_10001581_pt1 | contig 22590 bp, 28 predicted proteins | sample LowCovwburrow_MG_FD_204930 | JGI IMG/M metagenome (GOLD analysis project Ga0316189, IMG submission 204930) | Coastal sediment microbial communities from Maine, United States - Lowes Cove worm burrow | ecosystem: Environmental > Aquatic > Marine > Coastal > Sediment | place: USA: Maine... | reverse complement strand
TGGGCCTGTGGTCTCCCCCCTCCAAAACTTATCGGCGCATTAAAATTATTATTAACACTACCACCATTTGAAACTTCCCTGATCAAGCTCATTAAACCCTTTTGATCTTGTTGTGTTAAAACCATCTCACCGCTATTTGCCCTTACAAGCATCTTATCGCCCACTCTGCTATTACCTGGTATAACACCTCCAAATGCTCTCCCACCACCAGGTCTACCAGCAGTTCCACCGCCAGATCCTGGGGGCGCAAATTGTGCCTGTATGCTCTCACTCACACCTAGCGTAGCGACATTCTGCAATGTTCTTAAAAGAGGCATTAGCGGCTCTATTGTTCTTTTAACTGACCGTGCAACTCGTATCAATCCAGCTAAGGAATCTGCTAGAAAGGTTATACCCTGAGCTAATATTACAACTGAATCTGCTAAACCTGTACCCAATGCCTCTGCCATTTCTTCAGTATCTCCTACTACAGCTGTCTTATTGCCTGTTATCGCCCCTATCACCCCCATAACAGCTGGTAGGACCTCATCTTCTATAACTGCCCTAATCTTTGGCCAATTCTGTGTAAATGCTGCTACGACTCCATTTATAAACTCTCGTATTATAGGTGCATTAGCTTCAATAAAACTTGTTAGCTCTGCTAATCCTTTTGTAGCGATGTCAATTATACTTCCTTCGGCTACAACCCCATCTGCGCCTACGCCAACAAGACTTGCCAGTGTTATATCTATAACATCTTTTAAATTGCTCATACGGCCAGCAAAAGTGTCTGATTGCTGAGCCATTAAATTCCCAAACTTATTATTTGCCAGATTTTCCAAAGACCGATTCATTTCATTAAACCCAATCTTACCTTGACTAACAAGCTTATCAAGTTGCTCTCCTGTTATCCCTAAGTCTTTTTGTAGCTGGTCTCTTAAGGGAACACCAGCCTCTGAGAACTGTAGATTTAGTTCTTGTGCTGAAAGTTTGCCTTTTGCTTTAACCTGCCCAAAAGCTCGGATAAGAGGTCCAAATGTTTCAGCACCTAACCCAGCAGATATATTACCTAAACGTTCAAGTGTAGGTACAACTTCTTCAGCGCTTACCCCATAGGCTAGCAACTTCTTGGAAGCGGTAGTTATCTCCCTTAGCTCGAAAGGGGTTGTTTTTGCGAAATCTGTAAGTTGTGTGAGTAGTTTGCTTGAAGCTTCTTGCCCAATTAGCGTCTTAAACGCTATACCGGTCTGTTCAAAAAATGAACCCACCTCAAGCGCCTGCTGCCCTATATCTTGTAATGTCCCTATAACAGATTGGCCGATACTAATAATACCTTCTAAACTAGCTTGGAAGATTTGAAATCCAAGAAAAGCTTTAAAACTGCTATTTAAACCACTGACAGACTTCTGTATTCCACTCATACTTTTCGAGAGGCTATCTAAATCGCCTCCAGCCATCTTGGCGGTCTTACCTATACCGGATAAGCTATTTTTAGCCTTATCTGCCCCGACTACTTTTACCTCAATCTTTAATTTTTCTGCCATTACTCTATAATATTAGGTTTAGATTTATCTATAGCAATTTTAATTTTCATCTTTTCATTAAACCAAGATGGATTACTCATATATTCATCATATGTATAACCACATACTTCACAAACATCTAGCATGGCAATATCCTTTAGGTCCCTAATAGCCCCTCCTGCACCAGCCCGCATTTTTCTTATAACGACGCCGTAGCCTTTATATTCTTTAATTAGACTGACGTTTTTTTTTGATAGTATTCATTAACCTGGACAAATACTGCTGACCTTAGCTCTGTCTCAACCTCTAGTATATTTATTACTTCGTTGTCAAAAACTACATTTTGTATCATCTTCTCGAAGTAGAACTTCCGTAGCGAGATCAAACTTGTAGGTGTCAATTTGATCGCATCTGTTATATCTCCGTCTGCGCCAAAGACTATCGTAAGGTACTCTTGGATTTCTTCTTCCAGCATATAAGATAAGACACTTATGGATACTTCGCCTTCCTGGTACTCGAATTTAATGTTTTCTAATTTTCTTTCTGCCATTGCCCCAATTATAATATTTTAAAATAGCCCCATTATTGTTAGTGTCTGTAAGCGTGATGGATGGGGCCAACCACCACGCCTTCAAGACTTAGTTTTCTCTAATCAGTCTAGGTATCCATAATGCATCATCTGCTGCTGAATACTTGGCATACATTGCTACTTTCTCACTAATAAACTCGCCTGCCTCATAAGTTCTAGGAGATGTCACAACCTCAAAGAAAGGCACATCAATTGTTAATTTATATGGTGTGCTTCCCACTATAGTTCCCTGGCAAGGATCTAACTCACCGACCAACCTCATTGCGTATGTGCTGCATCCATTTTTAGCGCCTTGGAAGAATTCGGTCTCGTTGTATAGCGTTAAATTCATGTCAAATGTTGGAATCTTAATGTCAGACCTTTTAATAGTATTCTGGCCACTCTGATGCGTGCCCTCCAGATTGTTAGCATAGGTTATTGTCCACTCTGTAATATGAAATGCAGTTCCACCAGTCTCAATATCACCTAGTGTGGCACCTATATATATATTCACGTTGCTAAATTTCCATGGCTTTGTTGCCTCGCCACTTCCAGCCAAAGTTATTCCTGGGTCTTTATTCACACCAAGTAGATCTAATGAAACATCAATTAGATCATTAGAAGCTGAGAGCTCTATCTGTGATGCTCTCATACCACGGTGAATTGCTGTGCTGTTATTATAATCAGCATATGTACTTTTACTCAATTGAGACGATCCACCTGTTGTCTGCTGATATTCGTACTCACTCGCTGACGTACCTACAGTAGCTATTGCTGTAGCACCTACCATATTTACTAACTCAAATGCATGGTGCAAAACCCTTGGTGAGCCGTATCCAGTCAGACTGCCAGTTAAATCAACACGTCGTGCCTCAATCCGGTCATGCCCCTTAGTTGTATTGCTAGTATCATCGACTCTTTCTTTATTTGGTACATCATCAACTGCATAAGTTTTGACATGTATATAGTCAGCAACTGCGACACTTGCCCCAAGGGAAGGCTCGTTTGCAATACCAATATCTTTATAGGCTACTATTGTTGCCATCTTTGGTTTTTTTAATATCTAAAATTATTACAGTGGCGACGTTTTTTAGTATTGCTACTTGCTCAGCCGTTACTAATACGCCATCTGGTGTAATCAGACCAACCCCAGGTACTGTTACTTTATACTGTGATTTTGCTATTTTCTTAGCCATATGATTGTAATGTTAAATCTCTAAATTCTAATATTATCAACGCCTGTGCGACCATTTCATTATTTATTTCCTCTACATCGTACTCGACAGTAAATGTATGTCCTAAGGCTACTCTGTTATAAGCTCGCCTTATAATAGATCTTATTGTATTTGTTTTTAATGTAGCTGGGCTAGTAGTTGTATCAAAGCTTTCAACTAGCTTAACCATTTGTGTAAAGTTCAATATCTTCTTAGCTTGTTTGTTATACTGATTCTGTACATTTTTAGCTACCAAGACTCCAACTGTGTAATCACTTCGATCTTGGTTTGTTGTATCAATGGTTGTATCACTAGTTATTGGGTACACACATATTACCCCTTTAATTAGCTCCGCTTTAGGTAATGCCGATGGATCGATAGGTTTTCCATTATAATAGTGTTCGATTTGGTTTCTAGTTAACCCTTCCTCAAGCACTTGTAAAGTTTTCTCAATCACTTCATTCATCTCAGACTTTCTTTTATATGGTTTATAAATATTTGGCTTATAGTCCTCTTCATTCGCTTAGTAAATAGAAATAAAGGCCTTTTAGGTATCTTAGATGTTCCTTCTTGATGGTAGATTGCATAATCTACACTGTTTTTGATTAATAGTTTATTTCTATTTACCATACCTTTATTTAAACCCCTTTGAAGCTTTCCAGTCCGAATCAATATTGGCCTAGCCGCTCCGAAACCAAGTCTTGCACGTTGTTTCTGAGTGGACTTAGCTAACTTAGACCATGCTTTCCCAGTTCTGAAGCCCTGGAAATCAAAGTTGAGACTATACTCTTTATGTATAGCTTTATCAGTTTCTCGCAAAGGCTCCCTCAAGTTAGTTATATCCTTTATTTTATTTTCAATAGAACTTACTAAATCGTCTGTATTATGAGTTATTGTCATCATTATCGCCATAAGGAATACCGCTTCCAGGTTGATTCTGGTTGACATCAATTTGCCAATCTTTTTTACGGAATGGCTCTTCTGTAATATCAAATAGGCGCCCATTGACCCGTCCCCCTGTAATGAAAGTATTATTACCTGAAATATCATCATCTTTCCTTCCTATTAGTGTGCCATCGTTCTGGTAAAGTACATACTTGGGGGTGCAAATCATTCCCAGTTCACCATTATTAATAACTTCTGTGTCCGTTGTTGTCCCAGGACGTACTACAACGCTGTTATCACCAAATAACCTGTCATATAAAGCTTGTGCATCACTGTTGGAATCTGGCGCAGCTGCCCCATACTCACGTTCTAACAGATAAAAAGCTGCTAGGTCCGTTGTTAGTCTCTCAATCACACTTGGGACTGGAGATAATGGTATGTCATAACATTGTCCTAGCTTGTTATTTATCAAATTCTGGGCCTGAGACAAAATATCATCTACATCCTCATTACTGATACTAGAACTTGAGTAAGTTATTGTTACACTTGCACCTACAACAGGTGCCGTGCCTAATGTGAAAGAACCAAGTTCATCATCAATCGCTGTCACTACCATTTGGGAACTACCGAGAACGCCTGATAAACCTACATATACTTTTATACTACTTATACCTGCTACCATTGCACTCAGGCCTTGCGCAGGCACGAATTTGATAGGATCTTCGTTATCGATATAGAACGTTGTTTCAGCTCCATCAGGCGTACCAAGAATTGGTACCCTGTTATACGGATTTTGAAAGCCTGCTCTTACTCTTACCTTTTCGGGTGTTGTGTACATCATTAGATTTAGATTTAGACTCTTTAATAACTTCCTTTACTTCAATATAATGTGAATGCATCTCCACTTCAGCTTTGCTTTTAGCTTCAACTTCAATCCACTTGTACGTGTTTAATTCACCGGGAGAACTAACTCTCAGCTTGCATTTAAACTTCATATATTTATTATTAAATAATAAAAACTGAATTATAGAGGGTATTGCTACCCTCTATTGTTCAATCTTTATGCGTTTGGATCTCCATACTGCTGACTTTCGAAGTCAGGACCTGCTGTAGGTACTACAGTAGATGATGAGCCAAATAAGTATGCTGATCTCCAGTCACCAACATTCCAATCGAATCTACCGTATACACCTACAGAATAGTTATTAGTTCTATAAGTTTGTTCGGTATCTCCAGGGTCTGTTAGAGCTGTGAACTCCATATTATTCATACCTGGTGCACTTGCGTGCTCTAGAGCAAGTATTGGTAAATTTTCAGAACTTGAAAGATCAAGTGCAATCCACTCAGATACTCCTATACCATAGTCAACTTCGATAACTGAGAAATCAGCCAATACATTAATAGTATTGTCATTAACTGTTGGACTTGGAGCGAATGTAGAATTAACAATCTCTTTCGCTCGGAATGCGTTTTGAGATCCACGTCTCACCATTGCATGAGTCATTTTCCCTTTAAACTGTTTTCCTTTGTCATCCTTTAGATTAGCAAAGTGGAACTGTGCTGCCTCTATAGAGTTAGTAGTAATACCTATATTTGATAGGTCCATATTAGACTGAGTGAAGTCAGTTACTGTAACCCCTGAACTATTTACATATGCATGTGAAAAGTCAAATAGATTTGCTTTGTCAAAACCTAGCTTTGATACTCCCTGCCTTAAGTAAACTAGTGTTTCCTCTTCTAGTGAGTTCTCAATATCAGTACCGAAAGATCTAATCTTACGCTCAAGCAAACCACCACTTTGATCATCTGCAATCAAGTTACGAGAAAAGTCATGTGTCATCTCCCAATCGTCTAGTCTAGCGAAATATTTATATTCCTCAAAACTCTGACTTTGTCTCTCACCGCGGAAACGTCTTAGTCGACCTTTAGATCCATAGAAGACTACCTCTTTAGCGTTCGAGTTTGAATTCTCGCTCATAAGAAGCATTTTGTAGCTAGTATCTGGTACTACACTACGTCCTTCACGGAAGGCTACAGCAAGATCAACTCTGTTTGCAGTCTGCGGGAAACTGTCTTTTGTTATTGCCATATTAATTAAAAATAAAAGTTATATATTTTAAGCTCCTACATTTCCAATAGCGTTAGTGATTCTAACCCTGTATGAGGAAGTGGTTGGTAGACCGATAATCTCACCAACATCTAAAGTCGCTCCTGCTTTTGAAGTACCTACTGTTTGATCATCAAATAGTAGCGCTCGCTGACCGATATCAGCTGATACACCTACACCATTTGCTTCCATAGTAAATTCACCAGTTTTCCAGACCTTAAGACCTTGATTAACTGCTGAAAGCCCAGTTTGTCCACCAGTTAGATCAATCTGAGTCTCTGCGACCCCTAGGAACTTGTAACCTAAAAATGTAGATAGACCTTCGTTACCTGGTGTAATCACATCAGTATCTGTTGAAACAACAAATGTGCCCTTGTAGTAGACGTATCCACTTGCACCTGAGTATGAAACTAGTTCAGAAGGCTGCCTTTCTGGCATTCGTGCACCTGTAGCTTGTGCCATAAATTATTAAAATAAAATTTAAATCTTACCTGCTTTTTCAAGCTCAGTAATTATTGTAGAAGCATTCTTTTTCAATCTTGCTTCGAATTCGTCACCTTTCTCAGGCCATCTTTTCTGCAACCGCATCACTTCATCGTGAGGCACGCCAAACATAGACATATCAGTTTCGATGTTTGCCTCTACGTTGACTCCCTTTTCACTGAAATCCACCAATACCGGCATCTTCTCTATAAGACCCAATACTGCATCTTTCAACTCAAGGTTGCTGCCATCAGATAAGTTAATCTGACTTGCACTTGCACTAACCAGGTTAATAAAAGGATCCTTCATTGCTGGGGTAACCTTTCCCTGCTTAGATAGTTTCTCGTAAAGCTCATTAGCTTCACTCAACTTTAACTTGGCTTCTAGTTTCGCTATCTGGGCTGCTTGCTCTGCGATCGTTTCAGACGCGTTCACAACACTGCCAGTATCGCTAACTTGTTCAACTTCTTCGCTTTCTGGAGTAACCTCAGGGGCTTCCTCTTCCTCGGTAGCCTCTTCTTCCTCTTTCACCTCTTCGGTTTCAGGGGTAGATTCTTCTACTGCATCAGGGGTAGATTCTTCTGTCGCTACGGGGGTAGCTTCCTCTTCCTCTTCAGTCACAACTTCTGGCTCTTTGGTTGTTTCATCTGCCATAGATTGTATTTCTGATAAATTAATTACTAAATCGTTTTGATCTCCTAAAGAGACAAAGCTATTTAATCCTTTAATGTAAGGATTTAATACCATCGCTACATGCTTAAGTACCGGGCCAATAGATATGCCGGTTTCCTTATTCACATAGTTGGTATCCATACTTACGCTGACGTCGTTATAGTTCTCAATCTCTTTTTCATCTATCTCAAACTCTGCATCTAAACCTGTGTCAGTAATATACAACGCATTAATATTCTTATTCAAAATCAATGCTGGGTTTTTCTCTGCCTCTGCCTCATTATGCCCTCTAATCACAGGAGCAAATGGAGAATGTTCAAAGTTATTAACTAATTTTCTAACAAAATCTTTTGTTATAGTGAAAGTATCAGAAATAGACATAGGTTTACGCCATTTCCCATATCGTAATATTTGCTTTCTTATTTTCCTCTTTGCCATAGAACACAAAAAACCAGCTCGCAAACGAACTGGTGATAAAATCTAAATAGATATACACTTATTTTTCTTATTCTAAACTATCATTGCCTTCTTGTAAAGACATCATAGCTGATAGTCCAACATGTTCATTAAATTTTATATTGCTTATATCTCCAAACTCCATACTAATCACAATCTGCCCTGAGACACGGTCATCAACCCAACCCTGCGTCTTAGATATCAATAACCTTTGATATTTTTCTGTAAGTTGTCTTCTTAGCCTACTATTCCTAACCATCTTTCTATCGCATCCTCAAGTAAAAATCCTACTGTATACTGTTTATTAGCCAATATATTGGGATCAATAGAAGTACCCATAACAAACTCTTTATAATCGACATATTGGTTCACTGTTTCAACTAGCGCCCCCTCTTTGTTAACAATTGGCTTAGCGCCACAATACTGAGCTTTAATTGCATTAATACAAAATAACTCACTATCAGGGTTGTTAAGTGGGAGTGCCCAATACTCTGCACGCCAATATTCTCTATTGATATCCCCGCGGGATAAACGACCAAGGTACGTTATTCCTGGCTGCCTCATAAGTTCTAACATATTGTTCTTCCATTTAGCATAATCAGGGCTTCCTGCGCCACCTTTATCCATGAAATCCCATCCGTAAGCTATTCTTAATTCATTAATATCGGTGTTATTTCTACGTATTTCCGACCAATCTTTTAATAAATCCTCTAACCCTCTATCGAAACTGCTGCTATATAGTATAGTCCCGCTATTTCTGTCATCCTTTGCTTCAACTAATTCTTTTTCATCAGCGAACAAGTAAAATCGCTTCTTATCTGCGTCAGAAGGGGTTATCTTTGATAAGTGGTAGTCAGATATGCCTATAATCTTTTCTGACGCTTCAACTACCCAAATAGGTAGATTTTCAGAACTAACACTGAAGTAGAACTTTCTTTTAGCATTAATTGTCTCCCTTAAGATATGCGGTGCTTTAAAAGCTACAAAAACATCATAACCCTCGAAGTTAGAGAACTGCCGATGATCCTCATATTTGACACCATCAAACTCTCCATGCTTCCCGTTGTGAAATATGGTTACTTGATGTCCTTTCTTAACCAACTCTCGGCTTAATAGAATTAGAACTTCCTCACTACCACCAACGCCAGTCTCAAGACTATCAGCGCTCCACCCTTCATGAACTAGGTTAGTATAGAATGCTATTTTCATTTTACAGTGAATCTAATATATAAAGCATCATCTCGCTTCAATGAAGTTTCTATATTCCCATATTGAGTACATAGATCCTCTAGCTCCTTCTGGCTATAAAGCCTTACATGTTCTAAGTTAGTTTTGCTATCTTCTAGTCCATGTCTACCGTCTATATCAGGAGTAGTTATAAGGACTTGTGGAGCTAGACTACATAATTTCTTTAATGCCGCTTTTTCATCGACAACATGCTCTAATACCTCCATCATAGAAACAGAATCAGCTGCACTATCTACCAAGTTTTCAAGCATAGATACTTTATAATTTGGTACAGACATAGATGGAACTTTAACCATCCACCTAGCAGCTTTTGTCTGAGCTTCAGCTATCGCGTCTGCACTTGGATCTACACCAATATACCCTATACCTAACTGCGCTAGTACTAAACCTAAATAGCCATCTTTACAGCCAACATCGACATGGCTTCTAGATCCTATCTCCAATAATTCTTCTTTAACCCATTTTATACGATCAATGATAGTATCTGCTTTAAGTGAGTTTTCATAACTCATAAAATGTCCATCACTTTTGCTGTAATACTGATGATTCCTTTTAGGATTTAGAAGGTATTTATTTCCTGTTTTCACTTTAGTTTCTTAACTTAGTTATATGTGCTTCTAGCTCTTCTGTTTTCATATTCATAATAAATTCAATCATAGCTTCCTCTTCTATCTGTTTGATAGAGTTTGAAGTCCGCATTAACGCGCCGTTACCCCATACTAAGAGGAAAACACCTAAGAATAACCAAATACTGATATTTGCCAAGATTACAGTTCCACTTAGGAAAATGCATACTGGCAGGAAATACAAAACTAGCTTATATTTCATCATTGTCCAAGCAATAAGTATCTTCAGTGTTTTGCCAATTCTGCGATTGGCTACCCGAGAGCTTGGACATCAGCCTCTTAAGAGCGCTGGCACCCTCAGCTACAAGTATATATTCGTGGCCACTCCAATTTCGAAGTGCCTGCCAAAAACGCTGATTGGGATGATTCTCGCAAAACTTTACAAAAGATTCTAGTTTAGTACTGTTTTTGCTCATTAATCTTTATTAAAAAATGCATCCCATTCTTTAGCTAGCGTAGTCATATCGAACTGCTTTCTAGCCCATTCGATCATGTTTTGACGCCGGTCTGCTAACTCTTCTTGGTTATTAAGAAGATGGATGACTCCTTGTGCGGTCTTCTCTAGAGGCACTCTAATACCATAGTCAGCATTAACAGTTTCATTCAATGCTGCTATTGGAGTACAGACTGGTACTGCACCTAGTGACTGCGCAGTCATGGCATTAATGCAGCTAATCTCAGTAAAGTTTGTTGGATAAAACCAAACAGATGATTCTGCGAATTCCTGGTATAGCATATGTTGTGGGATACGCCCAAGCTCCTCTGCCTCTGGGTGTTTCTCCAGGAGAGAAAGTATTTTATCCTTATTTTGTTTCATATACTGACCTGTCTGGGTGCCCTTTCGAGCCTCCATCATTGCGTCATATGTATTCCATCCATAGAATATCTTTGCACTCACTTCTGGTACATGTTCTTTAATTGTATCAAGAAGAGATAAGAAGTTGTCTAAACCTCTATCATAGCTACTAGCGTATATTAGTTGGTATGGTTTTCTCTCACCTGCTTTCTTCTCTGCCTCCAGCACCCTGTCCATCAGTATTCCATTGCGAGTTACCCAGAACTTATTATCGTTTGTGAGGCCATGGTTCTGCTTGATTATCTCTTTATGATAATCACTTAGTACTATAATTTTGTTTGCTGCGTAGAACGAGGACTTTGAGACCTGGCCATACTCAGTATCATGTAACCAAAGATATTGTTTTTTCGCGTTAATAACTTTGTCAAACGCTTTTGGGTCTCTAAGCGAGATGAATACATCATGTTTATCATCAGGATTAAATGTTCGATAGTTAGCATAAACAACACCGTCAAATTCACCACCGTTGCTCTCATTATAAACAGTAATATTATTCCCGAGCTTAGCTAGCTCTTTAGAAAGCTGAATACACATACCCTCACTACCACCAATACCTCTTTGGGTATCGCTTCCACCGTCCCATTGTTCATAATGTGGGCCTGCCCAAATTCTTATATCCTTCGAACCTTTTAGTTTGACCTTCTTTGTGAACCTAGCAAGATCATTGCTAACCTCTTCCTTAACTTGTTTTAATATGTCAACATGTTCTAAAGATTTGGGAAGAAGGCTTATCAAATGTTTCATCATATTCACATCATTAGTGTCTTGTGAATAGTTAGTAATAACTTTGATAGCCTCAATAAAATCAGAGCTTTGCCCCTCATCTTCGACTTGCTGCATAACCCTTTTAGAATCAGCACTAAAGTTGGTCTCTTTCAGAAGTTTGTTAGCAAACTCTCTAGCATCTCTATATTGTTTCTTCAGAATTAACGCATGTATCTTAATCTTTAATGGAATAACTGTATATGCGAGTTGCATAACAGGCCCTATAGTTTTCGGAGCACCTAATCCTATAACAATGTCAGAGTATTTTTCGGCAAGTTGGAAGTTATTATATGAAGCAAAAATCTGCGCCAGTATTAAATAAGCGTTGCTAGCTGTGGGGTCACTTGTGATCAAATCAGTCGCATACTTTGCAGCTTCTGCTGCATCTCCTAAGCGAAAATGCGAATCAGCGATGTTCCCTAGTATCTCATTACGTTTTTCAGTGGATAACTCTTTCTCAGATAAAAGTTGGTAGTACTTAAGTGCCTCGGTATATTCTTTCCTCTCGTAGTGGTCAAATGCTAAATCATTTAGCTCTTTTTCATCCAGATTATCTAAACCTTTCTCTTCTAATACATTCATAAGTATCAAATGGTTACGCCTTCCTGTAGCAGCAGATGCACCCTCAGTCCTGTTATGGGTCACTACTACTTGATCGTAAGATGCTGCTACTAATTTTGCATCTCCTTTTAATTCTACAACATAGTTTTCATGAACATTATACTTCCATCCTCCAGGATAGCTAAGATCTATAAGCCTCTCACGTCTTTGGTCTATTATAACTTTGCCCAACGAATCTTTTGCATACTCATACTTAAGTAGACCTGCCATAACACCATGCTCTCTCATATGAGCTGCTATAGCTTTAACTGCTTCTGGGTTAACTAACTCATCATCAGTGTCAATCCAGAACATAAAATCTGCGCCAGATTCCCTGGCAAGCTTGGTCACGTCGTTTCGAGCTGCTCCGAAGTCAGCAAGCATTTTAACACCATGCACTTCAACGGATGGATAATCCTTACCTACCGTTGTTTGTATAAGGGTAGATTCTTTCTTATTCTTTTCACACCATTGTTTGAAAATATCAACAGTCTTATCTTTTGACCCAGTATCGTTTAGGTGGTATGAATCAAATACACCCTGTGTAGATTCTAGTGTCTTTAAAATAGAAGATTCGTTATCTTTAGAAATCATAGATAACGCTATGTGTAGTTCTTTCATATATTGCCCCAATTAATTATTTAAATACTATCACCTATAGGATAGCTGTGCAATCACTAAGCAAAAATTGCTTTTAGTTGGCTTCCAAGCGACCTCATGTTCATTAGGGTTCATACCCTACTATACTACTATTCTATTAACGCAGAAAGAAAGTCATATAAATCCTTATTATCTGTAGGTACTACAGCATCAACAGAGTCCACCTTGAACGACGAACCGCTTCCGTCATAGGATAAAGTCCACTCAAATTCATCACGTTCTTGGACAATCACATAATCTTCAGCTCCTGTAAGCTTAATATTCGCAATGTCTGATTTAGCCCATGTCCCCTCTGTGTAAGTATTTCCACTACGCTTATCGTAGAAAGGACTATCATTAAACTCTACCTTAATTGCATTTGTTTTTGAGGTTACTACTAGATCTGCCATAATTAATTATCTTCCTCGGCCCAATTTATTGCGCCAAATATATCTAAATTATTATCACCCTCTGTTGGTGTTACACACAAGATTAGCTCATCAGGAGTACCACCAGGAGCTGTAAGCTCTATATTTAGAGGCACATTCCCTGTATGTCTCACGCGATCAGAAACGTAGCCTGACGCAATATAGTCACCAAGGGTAACTACATTCTGAGAAGGATTGTTAGATTGGTCTCCAATCACACCCTGTGCAACACTATCTGGTATATCGTTGAATGTAAATGTTCCACCAACTGATGGGTTTAATCTTAATTCCCAAGCAAAGTTATCACCCGTGCTTGTCATAAGGTCAACACTCTGCACAATAATTTTACTATCCAATTCAGCGCCCTTTAGTCTTATTCCTAGGACTGCATAGTATGTTCCACTAATATTAGCATCTATTCCAAGCTCTGCTGTACTTATACTTCTGGTCGCATTCGCATCATATGGTTGCAAACGGAATTCTCTTATTAAGCTCATGACCAATTTGTTCCATCACTAATTAAAATAATACTCTCCCACCAACGAAGTACCTCTGTAGTAGAACCCTTAATAGTTCCACTAGTGGGAGATAAGGTAACCCGTCCTCTATTTTCGTTTACTATACGGATATCTCGCCCTGCTTTGTGTGCGGGGAGTGTAAGGGTGTAAGCTGAGGTGCTATTACAAAGATGTACTTTTATATTATCACTCATCGTTGCAGTGCCAGTTGATCTTTCCCAAGCTACTTCGTTAGGGAAACCTGATAAAGTTGTTACCATCCAGTTAGCACCATCTGATTTAATACTTACTAAATCGTATTGTGTTGTTAGAAGTATTGCTGGTATCCCATTAATTGTTTGTGCGAGAATTGTATTTATAGTTACAGCGTTCGAGCTAGCATCAGACTTCCTAAACCAATATTCATTTGTATTACCAATCGCTGTTGGCAACGTGTATGCCCTTGGACCTGAAGTTGCATCAATATTAAAGAATTCATTACCAACTGAGTCATCTAAAACTATATCTGCAGTATACTCATTAACCTGGGCATTAGAAGCTACTATACTTCCACCTGGAATTTCCCCACCTGGAACGACTACTGAAGGCTGCCCCAGATTATTAGCTGGCACAAATAACCATCGATCTGGTTGGCCCTGTAAATCTGTCACATCACCCCTAAGTATTAGAGATCCAATATAACAACTTGGTACGGTGTTAGGGTCAGTAACAAATGGTTCTTTCCCCAGGTTTAAGTAAGCATCACCAATACTTTTATATAAAGATTGACCTATCTCAGCACCAATAAGGTTAATGTTAGTATCATTATAAAAGGGTTGTATAGTCCATCTATTGGATGGGACAGACTGTAGGACACCACTTCCATCATCCCATTGCGCAGGATCAACCGTAGTACTATTAAATGTTGTATTACCACCACTTCCATCTCGGTAATCATATACAATATTAGGCACAGGGTCTAGCAATGCTCCTGTGCGGATATTAGGACTTTTATTGCTATCTGGCTTATTCTTTCCCCTTGCAAATACTATTGATTCAGATTTTCCTATTTGTAAGTTAGTATCATAAGCTGTAAGAATACCACCACTTATTAATAGATCACCAAAAGAACTAATTAAATCATTTAGTGCATTAGGAGTGTCATAACTAGGAATTGGAGTATTACCCACAGCACTTACTATCGTAGAAGGGTGAAAGGCTGCTCCAAGTTTAATAATATCTCTTCTTTGTACCTGACTAAAGTCAGCGTCTTGTAGGATTACATTTGCATCTGAGTCAAGCCCAATAAATGTAAGTTCAGTAGTAGTAATATCAGGTAAGACTACGCCAACAATCGCCTCCCATTTTACCTTTTGTTCTAAAGACTCTCCAGGATTCGTAAAATCATCAACAATCCTACCTTCACCAGCAGAAATATCAACCTTAGTATTATCAGCATTAATACTCAATAATCCACCATCATTCAAACCCGTACTTGAAGCATTTGTAGCTGTATAAAATAACTGTCTTGAATAACCCATATTATATGTTTAAACTTTAAACTTCATGCCACTCTGTTCCATCACAGAATATTTTTGGAGCATCATACTGAGTTGGAACGGAAAGTGTTAATACATCATCAATCGTCTCGCTTCCATCAGCGTCTATAGTAATTGAGTTGACACTATTATCTTTACGCTTAACTTGAAGATATTTATTCTCTAAACCTGCTGCAGGCCCTAATGTTACTGTAATATTTCCACTAGTAGCATCTGCTATAAGTATTAGGGTTTCTCCTAAAATTTCAGTGATTGTAATATTCCCAGTAATAGGCTGGCTCACAGTCCCTCCGCTGAAACCGCTACCATTACCACTGCCACCTCCGAGTATATTGATATTTTTGGGGCCTGAAGATATCTTGTACTTAATCTTAGTGGCCAGTTCAGTAGTTTCAACCTTAATATTATCTCCTGCTACAACCTCAACTTTCTTGGGGAGGTCTATACGGGCTACTTTTTTTGTTATAGATTCCTTTAATCTAGATATCTCTTTTTTAAGGCTCTGTACAGAGCTGATATTTTCCTGACGCAGAGTGTTAATCAATGCCTCTGCATTCTCCTGCAATTCTAGTAGTTGGGGCTTAATGATATTAAACGATTTCTTATTCTCTTTATCTACTAAGTCAACTTTAGATTGTATATCGCTGATTGAATTTGAGACCACTTTCACTTTCTCGATCAGTTTTTGACTACTTAGATCCGTGAGTTGCTTCAGTTCGCTAAAGTTTGAGTTAATAGCATCTAGTTCAGGCTCAATCAGCTTCATCATCCGGCCTTGGTTTAAGTACTGAGGATGGACATCTTCTGAACTATCTTCTAAGTCTAGATGCGTCATGGGGATATTATTGACTGTATCCATCATTTTGACAACGCCGTCAAACAGGTCGCTTATCTTATTATCTTTATCTCTTTCTTTGTCATCCTTTATAGCTTTTTTTAGTTTCACAATATACTCCGCCCTGCTTTTAGGAGGTAGGGTGTTAATTCGGTTATATATTTCGCTGGTTAGACCACTATCCAGTGCCATCTAAAATATCTAACATTTGATCTATTTCTATCTTTGCTATTTCGTTATCACTGAGCTTCACATCTTTATCGGTAAAAGTGTTAAGACTAGCTACTGGACTAGGGATTGGTGGTTTACCTTGTGGTAATACTATCTCACCATCATCTTCTGTTATTGCTGTATAAAGTGATCTACAATTGAAGTGGTTAGGTGGTTCATATTGGAATACATTTGGGTCACTTTTCTTAAATACCCTACCATCCATTGACCTACAGAACTTAGTAGTCCTGCTATCAAGAATCGCGGTATATCTATACGCAATAATCTTCCCTTGGTTTTCTCTGAAGCTAAACTGCCTCCCAAAGTTGAAAGATGTGCCACTTAGAGTCAAAATTGTAGTTGTTAATAGGCTGCTCCAGAAAGCATTGTAATCAGTATTTAGGTCTCTCCTTAAGGTATCTTCATCTGCACCTTGCTGCTTGTTCAATGCATTAATTGTTATCTGGGCTAGCCGATAAGACAAGTCTACGTCTAACTTGTCAATTGTTGATTTAACTTTTTCAATCAATTTAGATCGCTCTCTTTTACTCGTTGTTGATATTGCTGCATTAATCTCATTCGCTGCCTGGACTTTCCCGAAGTTATGGACTTCATTTGCGAAAGCAAGCAATAACTGCTCCAATGTCTGATCATCCTCTGCTAGTTTTATTGATGTATCCCCAATTTTTGAAACACTACCACTCTTCCAAGCCCTTACATATCTATTTATAGTTGTTTGTTTATCCCTCTCAACAATTAAGATTGCTGCTGATTGTGTGGCTTTTTCTTTAGAAGTTAACTCTTTCTCAATCAATGTCAAGTTAACCTTCTCTTCGTCTGGGAACAACTCTCGGTTCTCTGCAAGTTCTAGACTATGAGAATGGTCATGCAATCCAACTTCTTCTTCAACAATAGGAGGTTGCGAGTCAATTGCGTTTTCCTCAAATTCTTGGTCTAGAAGTGTTTCATCAATTTCCAAACCTAATTCATCGCCACCTTTCTGTATTATTTGTTTCTTAACCTGATCTGTCACTTCGTCCTTCTTGATTAACTCGTTGAACGCAGTAAATAGCGATTCTGCTGCATCATTACCTATAGGATTAGTTTTGTAACTAGGGTAGATACCATTATTAAAGTTAGCTATGACTAAACTATCAATAACTTGATTCCATGTATCATCAATTATAGTCTCACTAATAGTTTTTAAACCATTAATAAAGAACTCTATTTGGTCTTCCGCAAGACTTCTGCTCCCCGTCCCTCCTGTTACTGACCCTAGGTCAATGAATTGAGCTAAAAGACCCTTAGCCATTGTAGAATAATGAAGTTTTACATACTCAAAACCTACCTTCATCACCTCTGCGTTAACCATATCTTCGAACTCGATTTCAAACTTGTCGGATGGTAAAGAGATTGTACTCTCGCTTCCTCTGCGATTCAAGAAAGACATAACCTGGTCAGTCTCTTCTACTGTCGCAATATCCAGTACCTTGAGCACTGCATATTTAGTTACACCTAATTCACTGCCAATGTGACCCAAGAACATATTCTTATGCGCCTTATCATAGTGATACCATAAACCCCTAAATGCTGAACGTCCATAGTTACTTCCAAACTCGCGACCATATGTCGCCTTAACAGTCTTCAGAATTGGGCTGGTGTTAGTAACACTGACATCCACTATCTTACCTCCAAAGTTTGTTCGCTGGTGGAAACCACTGTATTTGCCATTATCTCTTACGATAATCATGACATCTTTTTCGCTATTCAGGGCTACTCTAGGTTCTACACCTTCCAAACCTATTGAACCATCAGGCAACCTTTTGTATACCACTTCAAAACAAATAAACCCTTCGATTAAAGCTCTTAGGAATGTACGTGTTGTTACGTCCCAAGGGGTTCCCATACCACCCTTTTTACTAGACTTAGTGAATATTTTTTCTATAAATTCCTTCTCAGGGCTTACCTCATCGGGGTTCTCTGCAAGAAAATCTTCATCATCGATTATACTGAAGCCAGCGCTCATAATAGTAGTTTGAATAGCATTCCAAAGCATCTGCATCTGACCATCGTTATTGATCATACGCCTCAGATCCATTATTGTAATACTATCGTTCCTTGTTTCCTCTTTATCAAAGTTCCTAACTAGCTGCTCACCTGGTGCGCCAATTATCTTGAAACTATCTTGAGGAATCCGAGGTTTATTTGATGTTGCTGACATTAATAATTATTTCCATAACTAATACTCTTACCGCTTTTTATAACTTTTCTACCTGTAGTCTGATGATCTATTGCTAGGCCGACCCCACCAATAAAACTATCAACCATATCATCATGCTTTCCTTTAGGAAATTGCTGTAACTCTGCCATAAAGTCTTGATGGGACGCATTAAATATTACACGTCCATTTTCAACATATGGTGTTGTAGTCAACGCCCTAGTGACCTTATCTTTTACTGTATTAACACCTACCAGTGGTAACTTCTCACCTGGGAATCTGCCATCAGCTGCTAATTCTCTCTTAACAATTTTCTGAAAATATCTTTGAAAATTGTTCTGTTCTATGGTTATTTTAATGTAGTTGTATATTTTATTCAACTCTATCAAGGTCTTTATGACCAAGTAGGGGTCAGATGTCTTCAATCTGCGAGGGTCAACTACATAAATATCATTAGTTTGCACATGTTTACCAATACTTACCATAGCGTTGTAGTCAGATGATTGCTTTTCCTCAGCCGCTAAATCAACATGCAAGAACATCTTTAGCATTCTTAAATCCAGGTCGTTCCCAGAATAGAACCTAACTGGCTTGAATATTTGTGTTTCAGGATCTATAGGATTGTTTTCAAATTCTTGTGCAAACGGTAGTGAACCAATCTCTAACCTTTTTGCCTCTAAATCTTCCAACGTCCATAGTTCTGGTGCTAGAGCAGACCCGTCTTCTTTTATGGCCCTATAAATCTTCGTGTACCACCCAAACTTTGGGTATTCAATCAGGTTAAGTAATAATGAGTCATGGTGAAGTATTGTCCCTATAACGAAAACTTTAGCTGTTTTGCCCAGGTTAAGTATAGACTTTGTAAAAACATTGCTTACTTTCTCTCTTTGATCTGAGCTAACTACATTCTCGTCATTTTCGACATCATCTAATATAATTAAATCAGGCCTTTGCGCCCCCTTTTTCATACCACGCAATTTTGACTTTATACCTGCTGCCTGGACCCTTACACCTGTTGTAGTGTTTATTTGTTCGGTTGTCCACTTCTCCTTATCCCTGGCACCTTGTGGAATGTAACCAGCAATATCCCCAAAGTCCTCTTTGATCTTCTCATTAGTTTCCAATTCTTCTGCTATAGCACCTACAAACTCTTTAGCCTGGGTAATAGTATCTGAGATGATAACTATATAACTTGCTCTCCCTGTAAGCAGACACCACAAAGGATATATTAGTGAGAAAATTGTTGACTTGGCATGTTCACGGGGAGCAGCTATGGCGATCTTATCGTACGTAGTTAGAGCTTCGTACCACTCTTTATGTAGAGAAGGGATATCTGATTTAATGTGTTCTGAGAGGTAGAAAGTGGAGAAAAATTCAATACTTTTATTTGCTAATGTCTTTCTTAACTCTGGGCTGTCAGCTAGCTCTGCTGCTATTTGCTTCTGTGTCATCCATTAAAGTTTGTTTAATGCTTCCAAGATCTTATCTGCCTTATCATCTACTGCTGCATCATTTACATCTACATTCTTGTTAGTGTTCTCAATAATTTGCTTATCAGACCATCCAAAGTTCTTTAATGCAAAGATTGCGGCTGTAGGGTTTTCTCTTAGTAAAGATTCATACTCTCTAGTAATAAAAGACCTAGCTCTCTTTACAGTGTGCCTAAACCCTTCTTTGTGCTCATACTTATAGAATGATGATCTATCCGCAAAGCCAAGATAGAGAGTTAGATCCATGATTCCAATATCAGGTACCTCCATAGTTTCACCTGTCTTAGCAATAAATACAGTTTTCATTCTATGACCACCATCAAAATACTCTTCTACTTTAGCCTGGAACTCTTCAGGAGTTTTGTAGAATGGTGGTCTCCATGGATCTAGTTTCTTCTTCTTTTTCGACTTTTTAGTCTTAGTTGTTTTTGCCATATTACTTCCTTTTTCGTTTCCTTCTAGATTTACCAGCTACATTAAGAGCAACAGCCACGCTTTGCTTTCTACTCTTCCCCTCTTTCCTAAGAGTTTTAATGTTTTTTGATATTGACTTTTTAGACTTACCTTTTGAAAGAGGCATAAATGGTATCTATAAAAGTTTATAAGTAACAACTATGTTCACATACTTCTCTTCATTCTTTCTCAATGTTTTCAACATCTCTTCTAATTTATCTAATCCAATTACCTGCAATCCTTCTTCCTTCCATATATCCTTCAGACTATCCGCGATTTTATAACGAATATTATCTAGTGAATATCGGTCATCTTTCAGATCCTTGGATGTTGAAGATACAATATTCACTTTATTAACTAAAATAACACCCTCAGAAACAGTTATCTTACCCTGGTAAGAAACAAATTTTGTAGGTAAAAGAGTTTCTCCCTGCTCCTTTGCAAATTCCCTCTCTTCCTTTCTTAATTGTGCTAAATCCTCTTCAGGTGTCATAGAAAATCTAATAATTTTAATCAATTCTACCATTGCTGATGTGCTTTAGCCATATCTCATAGTTATTAACCATATGAACATGTCTAAGTTTTACAGTTTTTCTTTCAGTTGGATTTTCATAAACAAACCAACCTCTATGTCTATTTGTTCTGAGAAGGTCTAGTTCTAGTAACTGAGCTGTTTTACTATGGGACCCCAGAGGCTTGAAAAAATAAGTGATATGTTTGTACCCTTTTTTGAAGTTATGGTACTTGATATTTTCAACACCTAGGAAATATTTTGATGACCATGAAATCTCTGACTTAGAAGCAATTAACTCTAACCATTCGTGTGATGTAAATTCAGATGTGTTTTTAACAATTGCCTTATACTCCTCAAGCCCAACCCTCTGTATCAACCCCATGAATCTTACGATAATCAATTATCCAACGGATGGACTTTAGTAACACTTCTGCCTTTTTAGGGCCAGATGGATAATCACAGAATACCTCGGCTTTTTTATATAGCTTTTCTGCTTTAGGATCAAAAAAAAGTAAATCTTCTAAGTTAGACCTAATCTTGACAATTGTTTCTTCCATAGTGCTTTATTAACAATTACCATCACCTAGCCCCATACTGGCAGTTATATAAACCTGACGAGGAAAAATAACCTAGCCGAGCGATGGTAGTTATTAACAAAGTCTAGCCCATATTTTGCATGTGACAGCTGCTAGAAGCTAATATGGACTAGGGCTTTTACAACAAATGCCTTGCATAATATACACCCAGATAAAACATCTTTCAACCAGAAACTAGATGAAAGTGCTTTTTTTCTTATTAGGGACCCCAACTTGATTTATTGATGGTCGAGAGAAAGAAAACACTATGTTTTTTGGATCTGAGGTAGCCCTCCTTGGCATCAAGGTAGTCTTTCCTAGGGCTATTAGATTCCATAGATCTTCGACACGAACTAGGTGCATCTCAGCGTGATTTTGTAGTTCTGCATCTGCTGCATCGTACATCTTTAGGAAAGAGTAAGCCGTGGTTACGTGCTCTCCGCTTGTCTTATCAACAAATGATTGAAACATCTCGATGTTATTCGGGTTTAATACCCTCCAACTAACAAGTTTCTTGACTAAACTTTTGGGAAGTATGCCCACAGCAGTGTTTACAGTATTTTCCATTATGAATTATTTAAAATATTAGCTTTGTAATACCTGACTTTCTGGTTAAAAGTGAATATGTTCTGGTACTCGATTTGCTTACCAGTACGGTGTTCATGTAGCCATGTGAAGAAGTCGTTCAGTGCATTCCTATCGTCCTGGGTAAGCTCTTTGGGTAGCTTCCTAACCCCCAATAACCCCTTTAGCATTGTGGAATACATCCCCCTATCCTTTGCTGTAGAGTTTCCTACAGGCAAGTTTCCAGCGTTTACGTTCCTGACTGCTTCCATAAATTTATTTAAACTTTCATTTCCGTAAGATTTTTTCTTTGTTACGTTAGTAACTTTATTTCTTACATTCTTCTCTTTCTTTACATTCTTGTTAGTCGTTAGTTGTCCGTTAGTTGATCGTTTCTTGTCCGTTAGTTTGGCGTTAGCTTGTCCGTTAGGTCGAGCTGGGTTAATGTCGAAAAGGGCCGCCGAGGTTAGCTTCGCTATAGTGCCCTTGGTCGTTACTTTGATCGTTACTAGCCCGTTAGCTTCGAGCCATTTCTTATCAGTACGGTAAACTTGCTCACTTGAAACACCATAGCTTTTCCAGTCTCCAATCATGGCCTCACCTACTTCTAAGCTACTAAATCTCTT
>Ga0316189_10001580_pt1 | contig 22590 bp, 23 predicted proteins | sample LowCovwburrow_MG_FD_204930 | JGI IMG/M metagenome (GOLD analysis project Ga0316189, IMG submission 204930) | Coastal sediment microbial communities from Maine, United States - Lowes Cove worm burrow | ecosystem: Environmental > Aquatic > Marine > Coastal > Sediment | place: USA: Maine... | reverse complement strand
TAACCAACTGCAGCGGTGTAAAGCCCGCATCAACAGTAGAGGCCACTAAGCCCTCAACTCCAGTCGAATCGGGTGAGACAGCCGGCGAGGCAACATAGATGCCGAGCACGAATGTCATCGCCATAGCGGCGCCCTGAAAGGCAACCGTGAAAGGTTTTTCGGCTAAGCCATCCAGCCATTGTCTAAACGAGAACAGGCTGCGGCTTTGCTTCTGTAGATTCTGATGTAATAGCCAGCGATTCCCCTGCAAGCGTTCAGCACTCACTGAGGGCTGCGTACCAATAGGAATCGCACTATCGAAATGCTGCTCGTCTTCCAATAGCTGCCGCAATTGAGAACTGGTCTCCAGCTCTTCTTCAAACTGGCGCAAATCTTCAGCATCCAGATCTCCATACAAGTAGGAGATAACGCGTAGCTGCAACTGCTCTGTATTTTCTGGAATAGTCATAACCTTTATCCTAACTAGTGATATTCCCGCAATAATTTCTTCAGCTTGTTTCGCGCCCTAAACAGCACAACCTTCACCGAACTGTCTGCGCAGCCCATAACTTCTGCTGCTTCTCTAATTTTGAACCCTTGCTGGTGACAGAGCACGAATGCTATTCGTTCATTGTCGCTGAGCTTGAGCATGGCCTTGTTAATCTGCGTGTTCAGCTCGCCATCCAGGGCCGAAGATTCTGGTGACCTGCTCTCTATGTAGGTCTCTTCGTGTTCGTACTCACTCTGAATTATCGCCAACTTCTGCCAGGTTCGCTTCAGCTTACGCCGGTTCGACAAGGCGGTGTTGACGACGATCTTGTGTAGCCAAGTGCTGAATTTGCTCTCCAGCTTAAACTTCGGCAGTGCTCTGAACGCAGCCAGCATCGCATCCTGATAGATGTCATTTGCATCATCCGGGGTGTGGGCAAAACCCGCCGCAACAGCCAGCATCTGTCCTTCCAGCAGGCGAACCAGCCTCTCAAACGCGGCAATATTGCCCGCCTGCGCCGATTTAACCAGTTCGTCTTCAGTTTCCCTTAGCAAGGAAAGCCCCCAAAAGTCATGCTCTTCGGCCTTTCTCGGCCCTTTCTGCTTGTTCTGTAGATTAGAGTGTACTTTCGGGAAAAAGGTTAACAAGAGATTTGCAGAAAAATGCTCCGATTTCGTCAGTGCAGCGAGGCTCAATCAAAAAAAAGGCAAAAAAAAGCAGAGCACGAAGCTCTGCGAAGTACTACCGAGTCTAAATGGATTGCGACATGGAGAGAACAATGATTACTACGTTGGGTCCTCACTCTTGGATTCATTAGAGTCCCCCTGCGAGCTAGCTTGAGGATGCCGACGCTGCGGGCGCTGACCACGTTGCCCGGCTCCCCGCGCCTCGCGTATGCGTTGACGCTCGCGCAGCGCCTGACGTTGCTCATCGCTTAGCGATCCGATCTGTCGCTGTCGCTCTTCACGACGAGCCTTGCGCTGCTGCGCTTGCTCGGCTTTGAGCCCCTCTGCATTTTCCCCATCCTGACCGTAGACTGCAGGCGCGAGCAGGCAGAATCCCAACACAATGAATACGATCCGCGAGAGTCTCAGCATAATCTTGTCTCCTCTATGAAAAGCGTAGCATTCAGGGCTGGATTTTGAGTCCGATACCCCTGCCGATACTCAATAAAACGCAGAGCTAGGCAATAGGTTTACAGATGAGAAAAGATATTTCGAAGGAATGGAGGCAAGATCTACTTAGAAAGTTTGACGGCTTTGTAAGACTATGAATACCGGCCTTGGTCAAAGTCAAAAAGAAGTGACATATGTGTAAGTTGTTATCTATGGTGCAAAAATCCAATCCCCTTCGTCCCAGATTGGCACTACGACTCGACAGGAGTATGGGCACAACCCATTACTTACCGGTTAATTTCTGCTGATTGGAGTGAGAGTGACTTAGGGAATCAGGAGACAGAACACGAATAAGCAAAACCGTGCTCTGCCCCCTTCGAATCTTCAGGGTTGGAGCGCCACGCAAAAGGCTTCTACCTTTATCGTTCTGTTCACTATGCCGTCGACATCCTTTCGACACTGCCACCCACCAGTCGCTACGCTATCACCTGAAGAATTTGGAGCAAACGAGCGCACTGCACTGGAAATTGCAAATTCGGGGAGCAGAGGGTTATGTTCAACACTGCAGGACCCCCCGGTCAAATGATCCCCTCCCTCACACAACACAGATATTTCACCACCACCCAGAACAAAGGTTTCCTGAGCAGTTTTTGTGTAAAACCGTGCGATTGTGCCGGATACCCCCTGTTCGCCCCGGAAGCCTCGTGGACCTCGGGCACCTGTATCGCCTTGTAGGCCACGTGGCCCAATATCACCGGCAAGACCTTGTGGGCCCGCTGGACCTATCGCTCCATCTGCACCATTAGTACCATTAGTACCGGCGAGACCTTGTAAACCTTGTTCGCCGTTAGCACCAGCAGGGCCTTGCGGGCCTTCGGGACCTATTTGCCCCTGTTCACCATTAGCCCCATCTACACCTGCGACACCTTGTGGACCCACTGGACCTATCGCTCCATCTGCACCATTAGTACCGGCGAGACCTTGTAAACCTTGTTCGCCGTTAGCACCAGCGGGCCCTTGCGGGCCTTGCGGGCCTTCGGGACCTATTTGTCCCTGTTCACCATTAGCCCCGTCTGCACCCGCAACACCTTGTGGGCCCACTGGACCTATCGCTCCATCTGCACCATTAGTACCGGCGAGACCTTGTAAACCTTGTTCGCCGTTAGCACCAGCGGGGCCTTGCGGGCCTTCGGGACCTATTTGTCCCTGTTCACCATTAGCCCCATCTGCACCCGCAACACCTTGTGGGCCCACTGGACCTATCGCTCCATCTGCACCATTAGTACCGGCGAGACCTTGCGGGCCTTCGGGACCTATTTGTCCCTGTTCACCATTAGCCCCATCTGCACCCGCAACACCTTGCGGGCCTTCGGGACCTATTGACCCCTGCTCACCATTGGCCCCATCTACACCTGCGACACCTTGTGGACCCTCCGGGCCTTGCGGGCCTTCGGGCCCTATTGGTCCCTGTTCACCATCAGACCCATCTGCACCCGCTACACCTTGTGGACCTTCGGGGCCCTGGAGACCTTCTGGACCTACTGCACCGATGGTCAGATCCACGGAGAATACATCATTGGTTGACGGGCCTCTGGAGACAACAAGAACATGGGTTCCACTACTCTGAGCAGCGGGCAACACTGCTGTTATGTGATTGTCATCGGAAGCCAGAACACTAAGCTCAATAAGGTCACCAGTATTGGTTCCTAAAAGGACGCTGGGGGAGCTTCCGAATTGCATGCCGTCTATCGACACTTGGCCACTCAGGATATCTACACTGGCAGCAGAAATCGTCAATTGTGGTGGTGGATTTTTCCCACGTGATTGTGCTATCGCACTGGTAGAACCGACTGCCAACACCAGCAAGAAACAGGCACAAGCGAAGAGATTTTTCATAATTAGCATTCCATATATCATCAATTATATATTTGGACAAAGGGAAGATTATAGACAATTGGCATCAAGTTTAAATACCCTAAATAGAGGGTAAATCAATCACCAGCTAATATCGAAACACGCTGTCCGAATTAGCGGCTCTGGGAATTCTAACCCCTGCGGTGACGGGCCAGTCACTAGTTTTCATATCATTTATTATATACGTTTGAGGCAGAGAACTCCGGAAAATACTCCCCAAGCCTCCTCCTTTCGATCCAGGAAAGGATTTGTCAATGGGCTTTTCGGTTTGTACGAAGTGTCAAAATTTGACGTGGGGGATTTATGGTCTGGATTTGAAAAACTGAGAGTTTACTCTGCCAACGCCATGCAGGCCTAATTGAAAGGTGTAAGCCAGATTGCCATCAGGGCGGCACGGCTGGAGACATTGAACTTGCGGTAGATCTGGGTGACGTGCTCGTGGGTGGTACTTTTTTTCTGCCCGATGGTGTCGGCGATTTCCTGCTCCGTTCTATCGGTCAAGAGTAAGGTTAACACTCTTCTTTGGGTGTTCGTCAATGGCTCACCAGAAAAACCCAACCCAAAGGTGAGCAGCACTTGTCGGTGAAACCATTTCAATGGGCGCAGAGCATAGGAAGCCAACTCAAGATCTGATTTACTAAACATTTCCTTGTCCGTTGCTCGATAGAAGCACAAGTAAATCTCAACATCCTTCGCTATCGGAGCCACAATAAAAATGGAATCCTGCTGTCCATTAGATAGATATTCGGTTTGGTATCGACTGCCCTTAAAATACGCTGGTGACACGTGGTCACGAAGCAAGGTAAATCTAAATTTTCCAGCTTGCTTGACGTGCTTTATAGTAGATTCACTAATGTTCGGAGGGGACATGTATATAGAGAAGTCTCTTGGCTTACTCAATATGCTCTGCACCCCATCTTGCTGCATCATTACCCTGAACGGCCTCCATCCCATGGACGGATCGCCGCGTTCACTAGCTTCTACGCGCACTGCCGCCATCCAGAAAAAGCGCGAACTATGCAATAGCTCACCGAGGGAATTCAGCAGACAATAAACAGCCGCATGGGATTCGGATGCAGGATAGTCTGACAGCTTATCCCAATTCTGCTGAACAGCTTTAATCTTGTCTGCACAGAGGTTAACTTCTGACTCCATTCGAAATACCTATTAATTAAGGGCGACCAAACCGCCAGATACTAACTGTTAATGCCTGAAGCGGAAAACTAGAAGACAGATAGTCAGGGGATACAGATGAACGCTTCATTAATTACAATCTAAGTTTAATCTTGGTAGCTTTTTCCTGTCTCATTTCGATTGCGTCACGCATAACTTAGCAAGCTAAGTCTAACTCATCGTTAAGTTAGAAACAGGTTCGAGTTCAATTTTTCTGAGCAAAACTGAAATTAACCGACGAGAGATTGATTCGATATTTGGCTGCGCTAAATACCTTTGCCCTACGGGGCAGTCTTCACCAATCTGCGAAGCTTCGCTCCTTTCGAGCTTCCAACCAACTGATTCGACACCCGCAGGTCATTGCTAAGGCTCTAGCCAGTTAAGAATGGTGCTAGCGAGTTGATCTGGCACCTCGAAAGGCAGGAGATGTCCCACATCTTCGACTTCGATGTAATCGACACTCGATGACATTGACTGCCACTTATTCCAAGAGGACGCGGCGAGCGTATCGGAATCTTGCGCGCGGATTGCCAAGGTAGGCACTTTTAGATGCGGCAGCAAGCGCCACAAATTGTGAACGAGTGTGTAGCAGCGTGCCTCCCACTCCCTGCTATAGGTAAGCGCAAATACACCTGGCTCAATTTCCGTCGTTCCATGCTGGACGTAGTCCCACAGCACGGCATCGCTAATCTGCGAAAAAACCCGCTTCGGTCGGTAATGATCGAAGGCCTCCTGTCTGCTGGAGAATCGATCGAGTCGTGAAAGCGTCCTCTTCAAGATGGGAATAAATTCGGGACGAAAGCGTCTGAAAAAACTCATACCAAGGAGGTAACGACGCGGCAATAGAACCGGCTCGATGAGAACCAGAGACTTAAACAATTCCGGGCGCTGTACAGCGGCCATTAGTATTGCTGCCGCGCCCATCGAATGACCGACACTGACGACTGGCTGTTGCAGCTCGCTTACCAACTTGCAAAGGTCTTCACCGAGCACATCCCAAGACGTAAATGTGTCTAGCTCCGGCGGAGATTCCCATAGAGGGCGATGCAAGCTGGCTATGACCTCATGGCTCTCGGCAAACGGCTCCAAGAACGCCCGATAGGCACCCGGTGGATAACCATTTGCAGCAGCAAAGTGCAGAGCCGCGCCTTCACCGCCCATGTGGTGGTGAGGCACAGATAATTGAGAATTCGTGGACATAGCAGCTTGCACAGGGTTTTGCTCTACGGGATTACTATTCTGACAGAATAACAGGACTAATTCAGTGTGAATTATTCGCGAGTCTGGGCTAGAACCGTTGATAACACTGGGCTTGAGAGACTTCCCTGATTTCGTGGTTGAAATCAGCTGATTTCCCCATCATATCTATTTACTAGATGATCAAAACAGCTCAGTATAAGCAAGCAGCTCGTTTTGCGAGCGTTTGCAAATACCCTTCTCGAGCGACGCTGCCTTGACACTCTCTTGGACAATAATTAGGAGAACCTCTATGGAGTTAGAACTTCTGTATTGGCACTGGATCGTACTGGGCTTCATACTCATGCTCAGCGAAATTTTTCTCGGCTCCTTTTTCATATTCTGGTTCGGCGCCGCCGCATTGAGTGTAGGTATAGCTATGCTCATAGCCCCCAACATGTCCGAGGCGGCACAAATTATTATCTGGGGTACTGCCTCATTAATGTACGCCGTCGGTTGGTTTAAATTTATTAAACCGCTCTCCCGCGACAACACCAAGGCAGGCCTATCCAGAGAAGCGCTGTTAGGCCAAATAGGCCAGGTATTGGATCCGCCGAACGGTGATAAATTCGGCATGCTGCGCTTCCCAGCCCCCCTTCTCGGATCAGACGAATGGCTGATCATATCGCAAGATGAGCTGACTGCCGGCGATAGAGTCAGCGTGATCGACCTATCTGGTAACTCGCTCATAGTTACAAAAACATAAGTTACGAAAGCATAAGTTGTATACGAATAGGTAACCCTATTCTAAGAGCTCACACTTTTAGCCAAGGAGAATTACAATGGAAGTTGGAACACTATTGGCCGTCGTGGTCGCTGCTTTCCTGTTCATAACCCTCGCCCAAGGGGTGCGCCAAGTTCCTCAAGGTTTCAAGTGGGTCGTGCAACGACTTGGCAAGTATCACAGCTCGCTAAAGCCCGGACTCAATTTCATTATTCCCTATGTAGACGCCGTCGCCTTCAAGGTCACCACCAAGGATATCGTACTCGATATTCCTTCCCAGGAAGTCATCACCAAAGACAATGCGGTGCTGATCACTAACGCAGTGGCCTATATCAATATCGTGTCACCCGAGAAGGCCGTCTACGGTGTAGAAAATTATGTCTTCGCAATACAAACCCTAGTCCAGACGTCCTTGCGATCTATCCTCGGCGAGATGAGTCTAGACGAGGCACTCTCTTCCAGAGATCACATCAAGGCAAAGCTGAAGGCCGCGATTTCTGATGACATTGCCGATTGGGGCATTACCCTTAAGACGGTTGAGATTCAGGACATCAATCCCTCCGGCACGATGCAGAGTGCGATGGAAGAACAGGCGGCAGCCGAACGCGCCCGAAGAGCGACAGTGACGAGGGCGGACGGCGACAAACAGGCGGCGATCTTGCAGGCAGAAGGCTTGCTCGAGGCATCGAAACGTGAGGCCGAGGGACAGGTGATTCTAGCGGAGGCCAGCAAGCGTTCTATTAGCCTCGTAACCGAGGCAATAGGCGACAAGGAAATGCCTGTGGTCTACTTACTGGGCGAGAAGTACATCAGCTCACTACAGAACCTATCGGATTCCGACAACTCTAAATTTGTGGTGTTCCCGGCAGACATTCCAGCGGCGATCAAGGGCTTGATGGGGCGCTAATCGGCCGCAACAAGCCTAGGTCAGAATCTGTTAGTGTTCGAGGGAGGATTTTTTAGCGCGTGTACTTTAACAGTGTGCGTTCGGTGATGATTTTAATATCGCTGCCCGCTCTCTTCAGCAGCAGAGCCTTCTCTATCTTTCGGCCATGGCTGGTGTACAACCAATCGCGACTGGCCAGAGTTCCTATGACGAGATAGTTGATGCTCTTATTGATACTGGAATTGGTCTCAGCACCCAGACAGCGCAGCATGGTGTCCACCGACTCCCTATCGCCACTTACAAAGTCGCCGGTTAGGCAGAACATCGAACCGGCCAGTTGCAGACCGTCTACTGAATCTTCCCAGACTTCCGTGGACACCTCATAACTTAGGCCAGATTCATCGGTATCCGTGCCGGTAACTTGGCGCACCGTGACCAATAAATCTTCACGCTCTTCATCGGTAACAATTCCATCTTCTAGTATGAGTGCTAGGCGCTGCACGATGACGCTCGCCGGCCACACCTCTCTCACCGATTCGTTGTGCTCCAACCAAGAAGAAATGCCGGTAATCTCCTGATCGTTCAATACTCCATCGGAGGCAGTACCGGTAAGGAAGCCTACCAGTTCTTCGATGTGGCCTACGCTCTCGGGGGTATCGGCGTCTTTGTCAGTGATGATCTGTTCAATGCGTGCCTGCATCTGGCGCAGCTCATCAGGGCTGATGACTCCGTCTTCCAGTATTTCGCCCACCTGGCTAAGAATAGCTAAGACGTTCTCATCTTCGGAGAGATGTTCTTGAGATTGCAGCCAGGAATCGAGAAACAGCAACTCCATCTCGTTGAGTTGCTGATCTGCGACAAGCCCTGCGAGAATACCTTTCAGGCCATACAGCGCCTTATCCTTCTGGTCGCTGAAGCTAAAAGCACGCTCTAGAGGCTGGCTATCAATTTCTTTGCGAATATCCACGGGCAACGACCTGATCCTTTTTCTTCGTAGCAATCATAGAACTTTACCCTATAGCTGTCGAAGTATTTGATTGGATATCTAGTCAAATCCCCCCAGACTAGCCCTCAATGACAAAACCCGCCGGGTGGCGGGTTTCGAAGGTTTGCATGGCTTAGGCATAACGCTGGTCGCGTTTAGAACGTACCGTTGATCTTCAGCGATACAACGCGGCCAGATGTAGCACATTGATCTTCTATCTCTTCCAATATTCCTGCGCTAACACGCCCGATGAAGCGCGACCTCTCCCGACACTGCAAGTTACTGGTCGCGTTTCTGGCATCAAAGCGATAGGTGGTGCCGCGAGAGTCCACGAACTGCACGAATGCGTTCGTATTCGGCTCACCAATAAAGTCCGCTACATCATCAATATCATAGACCTTCTCATTGCTATCGAAACGGTTGCTCCACTCAAGCCCATAGTTCATGTTCCACTGCGGCACATCATGACGAAACCCTAGATTGAAACGGCCACGCCCGAAGCGTGCGAAACGGCGATCGATACCCAGGAAAGGATCTCTGATATTGGAATCCTGCACATTCAGGCGCGACGTCACCAGCAGGTTCGGCATATTGATCATGCGCATACGAATGCTGCCGCTGATGGTCATGCCGTACATGTCGCCCTCACCAATATTGCCATTGGCCGACTGCAGATTGTCTTCGGAGGGAGAGACATCGATACGGTCAATCTTGTCGTAGTGCTTATGATAGTAGACATTCGCATCCACCACGCCGACGTCGTTCGGCAAGCGATACTGGGCGTTTATATCGTACTTCCAGAACCATTCCTGACGCAGGTTCTCATTGCCGAACAGCGTGTTGGAATCGTTATCCTGATCGTCATTCACCGCGACGAAGTCGCTGAAGCTCAGCTGTCGAACGACCTTCTCGATAGAGCCCCGAAGCTGTAGTTGTGGCGTTAAGTTATAACGCAAATCTACCTTCGGCTTCACGAAGTCAAAGTCGCGCTTCCTGTTAACATCACCAGACTGGCTGATCTCGGACAGCTCATACAGCAGCGTGCTCTCCAGCGATGCACGAGAATTGATTATCCAGTTGTGAATAATGAAGGGCTCGTAACGAATCTCTTCCACAGTGGAATTTGCATTAGAAATGGTTTGTGGAACCAGCCCACCAAACGCGGCAGAGGGAGTTCCAGTAGTGCTAGGCAGGCCCAGGGCTAGACTTGAGTCCAATGTCGTCTGTGCACGTTCGGCACCGAACTCGATATCCTGTCCATCGAAAATGCCCATAGTATAGGAGCCGCGCACGATGCGCTCAGTGGTGATGCTTGTAGAGTCGAGGAAGAGATCCTTGGACTCGCCGCCACCTGCCAACACCTCGTATCGTTCGCGCGTCGAAGCTCGGTTGTTGCGATTACTAATAAAGAGAACCTTAAAACGACTGCCATTGTCAGTCAGGTACTCGTAGTCGCCACCGAACTCCCAGTTATCTCGCTCACCCGGAATCTCTTCACGCTCGGTGTAAGTGGTATTAGGCGAGACGCGCAGGTTCGTGGTGTAGCGCAGCACATCCGTAGGGTTATCGTTCTGTGAATACAGCGCATTGAATCTAGCACTGCTCTTCGGGCTTATCTCATAGCCAAGATTCACACTGTAATCGTAGCTAGTCTGTTCCCGCGTTCTCTCTTCACGCACCTCATCATTCACAGAGAAATCTCCAAGAATACTGCTCTCCTTGCTGAGGCGATGATCGTAGCGAGGTTCCGCCGTAGCGCTGAGCACGTAGTTAAACGCGCCACTCTGACCGCTATAGGAGAGTGAGCCACCGGGCTGAGTGTTGCCATCCAGATAGCGATCCATATTCACTTCGTAGCTGAGGTTGTTAGATGAGGTCTCTTCGAACAACACTACATTCACCACCTGGCCACTGCCGCGCACATCAAGCTCGCCCGAGGTGCCGCGAATGATTTCTATATAGTCGACCTGCTCGGCGGTGATACGATCCATCTGACCACTCGCCTGATTATTCTTTCCAGCTGTGCGCTTGCCATTAATTAGAACCTGGCTGCCGCCGCTCCCGCTGCCAAGCCCTCTGCCACCGTTGCCGCCACCCTGACGTGGTCCGCCACCGAAACTTCCTCCACCTGTAGCCGAACCAACGCCAGGTATTCGATCCAACATATCCTGCGCGGTAACCGGATTAAACTCTGTGAAATAAGACGCCGGGTAGAGCACCGTAGAGTCTTCCCCTACGTTGTCCTGAGCGTTCGCTATCTGCGCCATGGCGAAGAGCAGAATCAGTGTGGCGATGCGGGTCAGGGTGTTGCGTAAAGGAAGGTAATTACTGCACATAATGGGAGTCTCATTGTGGCTTGCTGACGCTGGGACTAGCGATACTGTTTAAGGAAATCTGAACTCAGGGTATCGGCTAAAACCGCTTTTTTCCCCTAAATCGTCACAAATTGTTGAATTGCGGATTATAGAAGAAGCTTCGCACCTCGTTTGTGACAAATTGTAGGCAGTTTCGACCCTAGCAAACTTCTGCGAACCGCGAATGCTATTGCCTAGCAGATTTCTTAATTTAGGCGGCCTGCGTTACACTTAGCGTCCTATTGAGAGTGCTTAGATGAGTGATATAGAACAAGCAATGAATAGCGAACCCGTAAATGAAAAATCCTTCCTCGCCAAGGTGTTAGCAGGCGACTTTGGCCTCGCCACTACCTACTGGGCCCTGTATTTTGTCGGTGCTGGCTTATTTGCGGCCTTCGGGTCTCAGGCTGTCGACGAAGAGCGTTGGATACCTTACCTAATAATGGTTGCGGCAATGATGGCCTATACAGTAGTCCTGATCATCGGCGTTCGCGCCGCCTATCGAGGACCACAGCTGTGGAAGGTAATGTCCAGGACATCGTCCGTATTCATGATCATCAATATTCTCATAGGCATATCGACTCTAGGATTTATCTACTAGAGCCAACGTGAGGCAGATAGCAGGCCTCTTAAAACATCAGCTTGAACGAAGGGATTCCTTTATTGAACCAGGTACTCGAAACTCAATCGGCGAACTATGTCCTAGTTGTTAAAAAAGACTGTCCCACTTGCACCTTGATCGAACCCGTAATTCGATCTCTAGCAAAAAACACAGCACTTTCCCTGAAAGTCTATGTGCAAGACGACCCCTCGTTTCCCGCAAATCTAGACGGCGTGATCGATGATTCTAGCCTAGAGTATTCTTATCAGGCCGAGATTGAAGTTGTTCCAACCCTAATTCGCCTTAGCGATGAAGGCGATACTCAAACCGAAGAATCTCGAATCTATGGCTGGGATAAGCAGCAGTGGCAGAGCTTTACCCGCATAGCAGAGCTAGGCGCCGATCTGGTGGATTTTAAACCCGGCTGCGGCTCCAAGACACAAGACCCTGGCATGAGCGAAGTCTTGGCGCTGCGCTTCGGCAAGCAGATATTACAGGCTCGCTCTGTTGAACTGGCCGAGGCCGAAGACATCATGGAGGCTTGCTACGACCGAGGCTGGAGCGATGGCCTGCCGGTCGTACCACCTACTCCTCTTCGCGTTATGCGAATGTTAAGCGGTAGCCCACGCGATGCCGCCGAGATTGTCGGCAATGCTCCCCCCGACAACGTGCCCTGCACGATCGAGAAGATTGCCATAAACGCGGTCATGGCCGGCTGCAAACCCGAATACTTCCCCGTTGTTATCGCCAGCGTCGAGGCAGCCCTGCAAGATCGCTTCTGTATGCACGGTCTACTCTGTACCACTTACTTCTCTGCGCCGGTCATGGTTGTCAACGGACCGATTACAAAACAGATTGGCATGAACTCAGGCATCAATGCACTGGGCCAGGGAAATCGCGCTAACGCCACCATAGGTAGAGCTTTGCAGCTGATAATTCGCAACGTGGGCGGCGGCGTACCCGGAGGTATCGATCGAGCGTGTATGGGTAATCCTGGAAAATACACCTACTGTTTTGCTGAAGATGAGAGCGATGAGAACTGGCTAAGCCTCGCTATGGATCGTGGCTTCGAGCGTAAAGACTCAGTTATCAGCCTGTTTGCCGGCGAAGGCCTGCAGCCGGTGCTCGATCAACAGTCACGAGCGCCCGAGTCATTGGCGAAGAGCATGGCATCGAGCCTGCGCAGTGTGGCGCACAGGAAACTATTCGGTATGGCAGATGCTATTCTCGTGGTCTGCTCGGAGCATCGCCGCGTATTCCGAGAGGGCGGCTGGAACAAAGCCGACCTACGTAAAGCCCTGTTTGAGGAACTAATGACACCTGGGACCGAAGTGGTTCGCGGCGCAGATGGCATAGCCGAGGGTATGCCAGAGAAGTTCAAAGACAAGATGCTCAATAAGTTTAGAGAGGATGGCCTGCATATCGTTACTACGGGTGGCACTGCAGGTATGTTCTCCGCCATCATCGGCGGCTGGGTAGCCTCAGGTGAGCGTGGCAGCCAATTAACATCGCAGAAGATTTAGCGGTAGCCTGTAATCGAATTACAAAAAGTAAACTGAAAATGGAGAGGTACACTATGCAAAGTACTACCACCCTTCTGGATCCAACCGCGGAGCTGCAGACGGCAGCGCGGCAGTTGTTACCCAGACTAGAGAGTATCGCTGGTTTGACCGTAGGCTTGCTGGATATTTCCAAGCCTCGCGGCAAAGAATTTCTAGATGAAGTACAGAAACATCTGGAAGAGGCTGGAGCGAAGGTACGGCGCTATTCCAAGCCCACCTTCACGCGAATTGCGCCGACCGAGCTGACGCAGCAGATTAGCGTCGAGTGCGACGCAGTTATTGAAGGACTCGCCGACTGAGGCTCATGTACCTCGTGCAGTTTGCATGACATCATGGACTTAGAAAGCAGAGGACTTCCTTCAGGCTTCATTGCCTCAAGAGAATTTATCGACGCCGCGGCAGCACAGGGAAAGTCTCTGGGCATCTCACCGGCGAGCGTATTCGTTGCCCACCCGATTCAAGATCGAACCGATGATGAGATGGCGCAGCTGGCACAGGATTCGATAGAAGCGATCACTGCACTAATTTGTGAGAAGGATTAAATGTCAAACTAAGTACGGCAAGGCTAGTTGGATAGCCGCGCAATTTTTTTAAATAGATGGACAGAGGAAGAGTAGAATGACCAGAGAAGCAGTAATTGTATCAACAGCACGTACCCCAATAGGCAAGGCCTATAGAGGCGCTTTCAATGACACCGACGCCCCTACTCTTGGAGGTCATGCGATTGCTGCAGCAGTTGAACGTGCCGGTATCGATCCGAGTGAAGTCGATGACGTAGTAATCGGCTGCGCCATGCAGCAGGGATCCTCGGGCTACAACATAGGCCGTACGGCTGGTGTTGCGGCAGGGTTACCGAGCTCTGTAGCAGGCATGAGCATAGACCGACAATGTGCCTCCGGCATGATGGCTATCGCTACAGCAGCGAAGCAGATCATCAGCGATGGCATGCCTATCGTTGTTGGTGGCGGCCTCGATTCAATATCCCTCGTATCGAATGAACACCGCAATACCTATCGCGCGCAGGACCCGAACGTACTCGCGAAATCGCCAGCGGCCTATATGTCCATGATAGAGACGGCCGAAATCGTTTCTAAGCGCTATAACGTTTCCCGCGACCAACAGGACGAATATTCGCTGCAATCACAAATGCGCACCGCAGCGGCACAACAGGCCGGCGCCTTCGACGATGAGATCGTACCCATGGCTTCTAAGATGCTGTTCATGGACAAGGAAACCAAGGAGCAGAGCGTACACGAAACACTGCTAGAGAAAGATGAAGGAAACCGCCCTACGACGACATTAGAAGGCCTGCAGGGCTTGAAACCAGTATTCGAAGGCGGCGTAATCAGCGCTGGTAATGCCAGCCAGTTATCTGACGGTGCTTCTGCCTCGGTGCTTATGGATAGCAAATTGGCCGAGCAGAAGGGCTTGCAACCACTAGGTGCCTATCGCGGCATGGCTGTTGCTGGCTTAGAGCCCGATGAGATGGGTATAGGCCCAATCTACGCCGTTCCTAAATTGCTGGAACGCAATAATCTAAAGATGGATGACATCGGACTTTGGGAATTGAATGAGGCGTTTGCGGTACAGGTAATCTATTGCCGCGACCAACTCGGTATACCCGATGAACTCCTCAACGTGAATGGTGGAGCCATCTCCATCGGACACCCTTTCGGTATGAGCGGTGCACGCATGGTTGGACACGCCCTCATCGAAGGCAAGCGACGCGGCGTAAAATACGTTGTGTGTACGATGTGTGTCGGTGGCGGAATGGGCGCTGCTGGCTTGTTTGAGGTTTACTAAGTAGCCTTAAGTACACATCGCGTCAAGAAAGTTAATCGTGGCTGCCTCATCGAAAGCAGATGATGGCAGTCGCTGATTACTCACCGACTCACTCTTGACCCCATTGATATTATCTAGAACTATTCGACCAAACTGATCGTTAACGGCATCCTTAAATTCGGCATTCACCGAAATGTATAATGCAATTCTTTCTGAGAGATCACGCAGAAAGCTAATACTTAACTCAGCTCGCTCCTCTATAGTCATCCTGCCATTTTCCGGATCTCTATAAAAACTGCACATGGCACTTTCATTGTTAAACTGATTGCTAAAGCGCATCTGTGCCTCATCAAGCAGTGCTATGAAGTGCTCTAGATCGGAACCATCTATACCAGGATTATTTACCAGCCTACCACTACTGCGAAAAGTCTGTAGAGTGCTGGTGATATAGTTAAAGCTCGCTTCTGCATCGGCAATATCATCCGCGGCAATCAGCGAGGGCGAAAGCAGTAGCAACGAGAAGAAACAGCAGACTTTTGCTAGAGAGGATATTCGGTTCATTCTTAGATTCTCAAAGTACACCGGAATCAACCGGGACCAACTAGATTGTAAGGGTTTCCATACAGATCGCGAATGACTCCGGAAATACCCCATGGCACCTCTTCCGGTGGCCCGACTATATCTACACCTTCTCGTGCCAAACGCGCCATATCTGCTATGCAATCGGTGCTGCTTAAGACTGTCATCAAATTCGTGCCCACCCTGCTCTTGTCTGATTCTTCACGCACCAGCATCAACACGAATTGCGTAGCGGCATTCCCGGCGGGACAGACCGTTAACCATCGCATCCCCGGCACCACTGCATCGTTATCCATGCACACTTCGAAACCCAGCTTCTCCTGATACCAAGCGAGAGCTTCTTCCTGATCTGTGACATACACAGTTATGTGGGATACCCGACTTATTGTCATCCGCGATTCTCTTCGTTGTTGAACTTTCTATTGGTCTCTCTATGAGTCTCACTATTGGTCATAGGAACGTACCGTAGCTCGCTTCAATTTCTTATCGCCGGTTTTCTTCTTCTGTTGTATTCGCCTCTCTTTCGATGCCCTGCCCGGCCGCGTCGCAATTCTCTTCTTATCTACATGGGTAGCCGCCGCTACTAATTTTTCTAAACGCTCTACCGCATCCTGCTTGTTCTTTTCCTGGCTTCTGAAGCGTTGCGCCTTGATGACCACACAGCCCTCGCTATTGATTCGGCTATCAGCATGGGCCAACACCCGTTCCTTTACTTCTCGGGCGAGACTAGAGCGGCGCACATCGAATCGCAACTGTACTGCCGTGGACACCTTGTTTACATTCTGACCACCGGGTCCGCTGGCTCGAATAGCAGCAAATTCGATCTCAGATTCTGCGATTTTAACCATTGGACTTTCAGCTAGTTTTGAGTGGATGAAGGCTCTCATTCAAGCCGCTTGGCGGGTCAAGCCAGCGGCCTGTTTGAGAAGTATATTCGGTTCCTGCCTTTATAGCAGCAGCAAGTCGCAACACACTGAAATTTATGGCATTAGCTTCCAGATCGGCACAGGATTCTGTCCGCTTATCGCAGAGCACGGGGGATATCTTGATTCACGCTGAGGACTAGGTTACTGTCGATGTTCGCTGCCTATTGTGTAACTGGCAGCCAAACAATAATTAATAAAAGAACTGCATTGCTTATGAAAAAAATTCAATTCTTTATCAAAGCTCCTATTCCACTTCCCAAGCTGCTAGCCATTACCGGCCTCTTCTGCGCATTCATCCTAAATAGCGTAAGCTCTGCACAGGAACCGGTGCGAATCGCCTTCATGGATCCGCTTTCTGGAACTTTTGCATCGGTTGGCAATACCGGAAAGACAATCCTCGAATTCGCAGTCGACTACTACTACAACTCCAAGGGCGGAATTTTGGGAGGGCGCATGATCGAAATCGTTCCCCTCGACAACAAGCAGAGCCCCAATGAGACTCAGTTGCAATTCCGCCGCGCGATTAGCGAAGAGATTCAAATAATTTTCCAGGGGAATAGTTCGGCCGTAGCCAACACACTGAATCAAACAATCTCTCGTCATAACAGACGAAACCCAGGACAGGAAGTCTTGCAGATTAATTATTCTGCGGTGGACCCAATCTTAACGGAAGATAACTGCAGTTTCTGGCATTTCCGTTTCGATGCACACGCCAACATGAAGTTAAACATCCTCACCGACTATATTGCCGCCGACCCTGATATCAAGAGCATGTATATCATCGGTCAGGACTATTCCTTCGGACAGGTGGTATCAGACACCACAATCAAACTATTGAATGAGAAACGTCCAGACATTGAAATAGTTGGTAATGAATTTCACCCAATCGGTCAGGTGAAGGATTTTACTCCCTATGTAACCAAGATCGTCTCCTCCGGTGCCGACGCCGTCATTACCGGAAATTTTGGTGCGGATATGGTTTCCCTCGCTCGATCCATTATCGACTCGGGCCTAGACATACCTATCTACACTTTCTATGCCGCGTATGACGGGATTACCGCCACTCTCGGTGAGAGCGGTAAAGACAAGATTAGACTGATACACAACGGTGTTGCGAACCCTCTTCCAACCGAAGCAAGAAAGCAGTTCAACCGTGATTTTAAACTGGCGCATCCCAATAACGATGTAACTCAGCCACGCATAGTCAATGCACTGCAGATGGTAGTGCAGGCCATGGAGGAGACGCAGAGTACGGACCCTTACGATATTGCTCTGGCTCTGGAAGACATGCGCTTCACCACGATTGGAGGGGAAGAAATTTGGATGCGCGGCGATGACCATCAAATTTTTCAGAAGCTCAGCATTTCGGTGCATACCGATGAAGGCGTCGAATTCGATGCCGACAATTCGGGCTACGGTTTAGTTACCGAGTATCAGGTTCCTCTAGAAGAGACCATAGTCGAATCCAGCTGCCAAATGAGACGCCCGCGGCGTTGAAATTCCTCACAGCCCGACTAAAATAAGACACATGGAACCAATTAAAGACTAAGGCCAGCATGCTAGAAGTATTTATTTTTGCCACTCTAAATGGCCTTGTTACCGGATTTCTGCTATTTATGCTGGCCAGCGGACTAACCCTGATCTTTAGCATGATGGGTGTGTTGAATTTTGCCCACGCCAGCTTCTACATGCTAGGCGCCTACTTTGCTTATTCCCTCAGCCTGTATTTCGGTTTCTGGACAGGCCTCATCTTCGCACCGCTCATAGTAGGCGCACTCGGCGCCATGATCGAACGCTATGGCCTACGCCGCGTTCACCAGTCCGGTCACGTGGCAGAACTCGTGTTCACCTTCGGCCTCGCCTTTCTTATCGAAGAAGCAACACAGTTCTTCTGGGGTCGCGACACGAAAAACTATCAGGCACCCGAGCTCTTAGATTTCCCACTATTCACTCTGCTGGGCCAGGAATTCTCAGCCTATCGCGGCTTCATGATGGCGATATCTATCGGTATCTTTATCGGGCTTTACTACGTCCTTACCAAGAGCCGAGTAGGCATCATCATTCAAGCGGCTATCTCCCACCCGCAGACAGTCGCGAACTTGGGCCACAACGTGCCACTGATATTTATGGGCGTGTTCGGCGTTGGAACGGCACTAGCAGGGCTCGCCGGCGTGATCGCCGGGCCAGTGCTTACTACATTTCCAGGCATGGCGACGGTATTAGGTAGCATCGTATTTGTGATCGTGGTCATCGGCGGCCTAGGCTCTCTAGCCGGCGCGTTTATCGCCTCCCTATTGATTGGCCTGTTGCAGTCCTATGCGATCGCCTCCGATGTCGGCATGCCCGACCTGCTTAATTTGCTAGGAGTTTCCTTCGATCGCAGTCATCCGCTGAACGATCTCTGGACTATGAATCTGCCACAAATCGCTCCGGTGTTACCGTATCTGTTGTTGGTTCTAGTGCTCATCTTCAGACCGACCGGCTTATTGGGTAATCGAGAAGAATGATGGTATTCCTGAAGAAATCATCAATCTGGATTGGTTTTCTGGTCGCCCTATTTGGGCTGCCACAATTTTTCGATTCCATCCTCGCCGTCTCCATACTGAATCAAATGGCGATAGCCATTATATTCGCCCTCAGTTACAACATGCTGCTCGGTCAGGGCGGCATGCTGTCCTTCGGGCATGCTGTCTACTTCGGATTGGGAGGCTTCCTCTCCGTTCATGCCCTGATCCTCATCGAATTTGAGACGATGGTGTTTTCGATTTTGTGGGTTCCATTGATAGGCGGCCTTTTCGGGCTGCTCGCTGGAATATTCATTGGCAGCTTCTCTACGCGCAAGGCCGGCACCGTATTCGCGATGATCTCACTCGGAATCGGTGAACTCATTGCAGCCTCGTCACTGATCTTCTCCAGCTTCTTCGGCGGAGAGGCTGGCATCAGCGGCGACCGCACCTTCGGCCCTACCTTCTTCGGTATCGACTTCACGCAGAATATTGAGATCTACTATGTCGCCGCGGTCTGGGTATTTATTGCCACCCTGTTCATGTATCTATTCACACAGACCCCCGCTGGTCGCATGGCGAATGCCGTCCGAGACAATCCGGAGCGCGCTGAGTTTATTGGCTACAGCGCAAGAAAAGTCCGTTTCATCTCCTTCTGCGCATCCGGTCTCTTCGCAGGGATCGCTGGCGGACTCTTTGCTCTCAACTACGAATTCATCACCGAAGAGAACCTCAACGCAGCGACCTCAGGCCGCGTGCTCTTGATGGCCTACATCGGTGGCCTCGGTTATTTCATCGGCCCGATTATCGGTGCCGTCGTGCTCACGCTTATGAACTCCTTGCTAAGCAACTATTCCGAACTCTGGATGTTGTATCTCGGCATCATGTTTCTATTGACCGTGATGTTTCTACCACGAGGCTTCGCTGGTTTCATTATGATGCATCAGCTCGCCTGGGTTCGCGGCAATATGAAGATGCTAATCAAGCCTTACATCATCACCGGCATCCCCGCGTTATTGTTCGCGATCTGCGTCATTGCGCTGATTGAGATGAGTCATGCCGAAGATGAGGTTTTTCACTACCTGGGACTCGCGCTCAATCCTGCCAGTCCGCTAAGCTGGATCGTACTTGTTGCAGTTGCTGGAATAGCGTTCTACGCAGCCAAGAGATCGGTCGCACAATTGAATGAAGCCTGGGAAACCGCTAACGCGATACCCAAGGAAGAGGACGCCTAGCACATGGCTATTCTCTCACTGAAAGACGTAAAGAAGAGCTTCGGCATAACGGAAATTATTCGTGGCGTCTCGCTAGATATTGTCGAGGGCGAGAAGCACGCCATCATCGGCCCGAATGGCGCCGGAAAATCGACACTCTTTCATCTGATCAGTGGGCGCTACAAGCTTAGCGCCGGGAGCATAGACTTCAAAGAACAGCAGATCGAGAACAAGCCTCCTTATGAGATTGCCAGGATGGGGCTCGCGCGCAGCTTTCAGGTCACCAATATATTCCAGCGCATGAGCGTGTTCGAGAACGTACGCTGCGCCCTGCTCTGGTCCAAAGGCTATCGCTATTCTTTCTGGCATATATTAGGCCGGCAAACCGAATTAAATGACGAGGCTATGCACGTCCTCGAACAGATCGGACTCGCTGACAAAGCCAAGTTCCCCTCCGGAGAACTCGCCTATGCACAACAGCGAGCACTAGAGTTAGGTATCGCCATTGCCAGTGGCGCGGAACTAATTATGTTGGACGAACCCGTTGCTGGCATGAGCCACAGCGAGGCGGAGAATGCGGTCGAACTGATTCGCAGAATCACCGAAGGCAAGACGCTAATAATGGTCGAACACGATATGAATATAGTATTCGATGTAGCGGACCGCATCTCGGTCCTGGTCTACGGCGAGATTATCGCCACTGACGCACCGAAAAATATTCGCGCCAACCCCAAGGTGCAAGAAGCCTATCTAGGCGAGGTGCCCAGTGCTTAAAGTTCAAGACCTACATGCCTTCTACGGAAAGAGTCACATTCTACAAGGAGTGGATTTTCACGTTGCCGAGGGTGAGATCGTAAGCCTGCTCGGACGTAACGGCGTCGGGCGCTCGACGACAGTCAAGACAATAATGGGTGAGGTTGCCCCTCAGGGTTCCATAGAATTCAAGGGACAAGAGATCGCTGGCAAAAGGAGCTTCGAGATCGCACATCTTGGTCTAGGCTATGTACCTGAGAATCGCGACATTTTCCCGTCGCTAACGGTGCGGCAAAATCTTCTGCTAGGCATGAAATCGAATATCTCCCAGGGTCGCTGGACCATCGATGAAGTGTTCAGCATGTTTCCCAATCTAGCTGCGCGGGCCGATGTAGAAGGTGGCGCGCTAAGCGGCGGCGAACAGCAGATGTTGTGCATGTGCCGCACGCTAATGGGCGACCCGGATATGATTATGATCGATGAGCCAACCGAAGGCCTTGCTCCGAAGATTGTCGAGCAACTTGCTCAATTACTGCAAGAGATTGCAAAACGAGGCGTGTCCATATTACTTGTAGAGCAGAAGCTGTCGATAGCGCTAAAAATATCCAAGCGGCTCTACGTCATGGGTCACGGCAAGATCGTCTACGAGGGAACTCCGGAAAGCTTACTTAAAGCGGATGATGTGAGGGCTGAGTGGCTGGAAGTCTAGTCTGGCCCGAATCGCCCTAAAGCACTACACTGCTCCTTTATCCTTGCGAATAGCACTCCATGACTTGCTCCCGTAAAAAAATTCTATTAGCCCTATTCACCTCATTGGCAATGCTGTCCATGCAGGATGCGTTCGCCTGGGACTCTGTTGGGCACAGACTCTCTGCAGCAGTAGCGAGCCACTATCTGAGTGATGACTCGAAGGCAGAGTTACAGCGAATCCTGCAGCAGCACCCGCGCTATCAACAAGACTTCCTGGAAAAAATGCCAGCCTCCATCGCTAGAGGTAGTGAAGAGAGTCGATTCGCGTGGCTCTTAGGCCAAGCTGCATTCTGGCCTGATATCACTCGCGGACTGCCCGAGGCGGCAAGAGACAAGTATAATCGGGCCAATTGGCACTATATAGACGGCGCCTGGACAAGAGGTCAAGCCCAGGTGCAAGGAAACACCTATATTGGAGTCGCCCCCTTCGACGATATTGCGGGAAAGAACGCTAGAGATATGCGCTCCGAAGAAGACGTCGACAATATTATGAACGCGCTGGACTACAACAGCGCTCTACTTGCCGATTCACAAGCTCTCTTAGGGCAGCGTGCCGTGGCGCTGTGCTGGGTCTTGCACTTGATCGGCGACATTCATCAACCGCTTCACGTTGGCTCGCTGTATTCTGCGAATCGATTCTTAAGCGGAGATCGTGGTGGCAATGGTATCGAGGCCGGCGGAAGGAATTTACATGCTCGCTGGGACAGAGCATTAAGCGATGAGGGAGTTCGCGCCAATCTCGAAGCCGTCTTGGCACAACATTCTACGGCATTGGAAAGAATGGATAAGCAAGACGCTGCAGATTGGTCGTTGTGGATGAAGGAGAGTCGCGCGTTATTGCTCAACACGGTCTACACCCTCGATATGAAATCAGCGATCGCGCGCAGCGACAGATCCAATCAGCAACTGCCTGATTTCAATCTAAGCGATGACTATGTCACAACCATGGAATATCACTCTCGCATGCGCCTCGCCCTAGCGGGCCGGCGCCTTGCAATCTGGTTCGAAGACAACTTATAAGAGACGGCTATACGGCCTCGGCTATCGAATCACGCTGCGCTAT